>Ga0335069_10001731_pt1 | contig 34679 bp, 18 predicted proteins | sample Lox_Sample_11_FD_206714 | JGI IMG/M metagenome (GOLD analysis project Ga0335069, IMG submission 206714) | Soil microbial communities from Loxahatchee National Wildlife Refuge, Florida, United States - Lox_Sample_1.1 | ecosystem: Environmental > Terrestrial > Soil > Wetlands | place: USA... | reverse complement strand
CGCCGCCGCCGGGCACCAGCACGGTCGGGATCGCGGCGCTGGTGTCGCTGACGCCGGTGAGGCGGCCCGCGAGGTCGTAGCTGTAGCTCACCACCGGCGCGGGCGAGGGCGGCGTCTTCGAGGTGCGCCGGTTCAGGTTGTCGTAGCCGAACTGGATCACCGCCCCCGCGCGCGTCGTGAAGCTCGTGACCTTGCTGTCGGAGTCGTAGGCGAGGACCTCGGTGCTGCCGCCGGGATATGTCGTGGTCGAGGGCCGGTCGACGCCGTCGTAGGCATAGGTGGTGACGTGGCCCAGCGCGTCGGTGATGCTCGCGAGCCGACCGTTGACGGTGTAGCTCTGCAGCAGCAACGGCGAGCTCTGGGCAGTAGCTCGTAGCTCGAAATCGAGGGCAGGCTGAACGTGTCTCACAAATCAGTGTCAGATATTGGCACAAGAAGACGCTCGTGCCATAGGCCCGGTAAATTCCGTAGTCTATAAATTATGTATCCACCGTGGTACATGCGTACCTCTTCCACACGAGCAGTGGATCCACCGAAAGCCAATTGGTTGGCTTCCAGAGGATTATTAAATTTCCAGGAGTTAAAAAAATCCTCCAGCGCCGCTTTGCTGACGATCTTCACTCTGTCACCCGTTGCGAACTTAGCTAAGCCATAGAAAGGACGAGGCACTGACATTAAATCACCTCATAATCACGGTGGCGTTGGTACCCAGGTACCTGCAGGCGTATTGCTCTTGAGCAGGAATTGCGCCGCGCCGCCGCTTGTCGAGCCAAGCGGTTGGAGGTTCGACAACGGCGTCTGGAATGTTGTTGACCACGCCCCTCTGCCAGGCTCAATTTCGAGTCGGCTTTCAACTTGTGATCCGGTCAGGCCGGCGACCTGACCTGGCGTGGTCACGTACGACCCTGCCCATAACTCGTTTCCGGTTCCCACGATGATAGCCATCGTACTCGAATTAGTGAAATGCTGAACTGTGACAAGCGGGTCGTCATTGGTGGTGGCGGTGACCGTTGTTCGGGCCTGAACACCGCTTTGGCTGCGCGGCGTATCGCTTGAGACAAGAACCGCGGTACCCCCGAGGATCACGGCGGTTCCAAGTCCAGCAGCTGCCTCGCCAATTTCGACCTCGGGAAATCCCAGAATGTTGATCGCTACGACCCCAACAATTCCGACACCTTTCAATAGATCCACGCTGCTTGGTCCGCCGCCAGATATAGGACCACCTGCCGTCGTGAGACCGGCGCTCCCTGAGGTATTGCAACCCTGTGGGTTGTCGCAAGTTCCAAACGGGTCAACCAAGGCAAGCGGATCATTCGCGACATAGGCATAGAGGTTCGCGCCCCCGCGATATCCGATGGGGTCGGGCTGCATGAACCTGCCGAGGGTCGGGTTGTACATGCGGGCGCGGTAGTAGTAGAGGCCGAGGGTCTCGGCGTCGATGCGCCGGCCGGTGTAGCGGAAGGAGCCGGAGCTGTCCGCGCTCTCGCCGAAGGCGCGCACGCCCTGCGCCGTCACGGTGCCGCTGCCGCTGTCGACGCTGGCGACGAGCGAGCCCTGGATGTCCGGCACCAGGAGCGCGCGCGAGCCCGAGACGCTGACGAGGTTCAGGACCTCGTCGATGCCGGCGCCGTGGGTGTAGCGGCGCAGCACGTTGCCGCCGCCGTCCACCTCCAGCACCTCGCGATCGCCGTCGGAGAGGTAGAGCGTGGTCGTGCCGTTGACCGTCTTCGACTTGCGCCGGCCCATGGCGTCGTAGGCGTAGCTCACGGTGTTGCCGGCGCCGGAGGCGGAGATCAGCCGGTTCTCCGCGTCGTAGCCGTAGGTGAAGGTGCCGTCGAAGGTGAGGTTGCCGTTGGCGTCGTAGGTCGGCGTCGCCGAGCCCACGGCGGTGTACTGGTTGAGGCTGTTGGCGCTGTAGGAGACGCTGCTCGCCGCGGCCGTGGGGTAGGACCAGAAGGCATTGCTGCTGGCGGTCTGGTAAATCCGCTGGTTCACCTTGTTGTACCAGTGATTGAAGACCGTCGAGCTCGAGGCGGGCGCGGTCACCGCGTTGACGGTGTCGAAGATCGTGCCGCTGAGGCGGTTCAAGGCGTCGTAATAGAAGTAGCTCGTGTACTGCACGCCGCCGCCGCCGCCGGGCACCAGCACGGTCGGGATCGCGGCGCTGGTGTCGCTGACGCCGGTGAGGCGGGCCGCGAGGTCGTAGCTGTAGCTCACCACCGGCGCGGGCGAGGGCGGCGTCTTCGAGGTGCGCCGGTTCAGGTTGTCGTAGCCGAACTGGATCACCGCCCCGGCGCGCGTCGTGAAGCTCGTCACGTTGCTGTCGGCGTCGTAGGCGAGGAGCTCGGTACTGCTGCCGGGATAGGTGGTGGTCGAGGGCCGGTCGACGCCGTCGTAGGCATAGGTGGTGACGCGGCCGAGCGCGTCGGTGATGCTCGCGAGCCGGCCATTGACGGTGTAGCCCTGCTGCAGCAACGGCGAGCTCTGAATCGCGGTGTTGGTCACCGCCGTGAGCCGGCTCAGCACGTCGTAGCTCGTGCTGGTGACCCGGTTCTCCGCATCCGTCACCGTCGCGAGACGGTCGAGGAGATCGTAGGTGTAGGTGGTGACGTGGCTGTTGGGGTCGGTCGCGGTGAGGGTCTTGCCCGTGGGCGAGTAGGTGGCGCTCGAGACCTGCGGCGTGCCGCCGTTCTGGCGCGAGGTCTGGGTCACGCGGCCATCGGCGTCGTAGGTGAAGGTGGTGGAGATGCCCGCGATCGGCGCCGTCACCGTGAGCACCCGGCGCATCGCGTCGTAGCTGACGGTCGTCGTGTTGCTGTTGGGGTCGGTCTTGGAGGTGACGTTCCCGGGGGCGTCGTAGCCGAAGGAGGCGGTGATGTTGAGGTGCGGCGAGGCGCCGGGGTCGATCGTGACGGTGAGCAGCTTCTCCGTGGACGCATCGTAGCTGTACTGGGTCACGGTCCCCACGGGGTTCGTCGCCGTGAGGACCTGGCCGCGGGAGTTATAGGTGTAGCTGGTGGTGGCGTTGAGGTGCGGCGCGCTGCCGGAATCCGCCACCGTGCTCGTCAAGGTGCCCGTGGTGCCGTTGTAGGACAGCGTCGTGACGATGCCCTTGGGGTCGGTGATGCTCGTGGGCTTGTTGAAGGTCGCATCGTAGGTATAGGTCGTCGTCAGCGCCGAGAGCGGCGAGCCGGACTTCGGGGTCTGGGTCACCGTGCCGACGTTGTTGGCCCAGGGGTTGGTCGCGGTGATGTAGGTGTAGGAGACGCTGTTGCCCTCGGGCGCCGTCACGCTGATGAGCCGGTCGAGCCCGTCGTACGCATAGGTGGTCACGCGATCTAGGCCGGCGAGGTCCAGGATGTCCCGCAGGGTCTTGCCGCGGGGATTGTTGTAGACGACGTGGCGGGTCCCGAAGGGATCGACCTCCTCGCTGCGGTATCCCGCGAAGAAGTAGGTCCAGGTGGTGTTGTTGCCGGGCCCGTTGTTGGCATTCGCCTGGGTCATGATGCGGCCCAGCGAATCGTAAGTGTTGGTGACGGCGGCGGTGGAGGGGAAGGAGGGATAGAAGATCTGCGCGAGCCGGCCGGGGATGTCGTAGCTGTAGGTCGTCACCTTGCTCGTGGCGTCGGTGTAGCTGCTGAGATTGCCGGAGGTGTCGTAGGCGTAAGCGGCTGTCCGGCCGTTGCCGTCGCTCACCTGGGTGATCTGGTTGGAGCCGTTGTAGGTGAAGGTGAGCGTGCGGCCGAGACCGTTCGTCACCGAGGTGAGCTTCGGTGGGCTCGAGGTGTCGTAAGTGAGCGTCACCGTCACCCCGGCCGGGCTCTGCCAGGTCGCGAGATTGCTCGCGCTGTTGAAGTTGAGCGTGACGCCGTTCTTCGTCGTGAGGGTGTAGAGGCCGCTGCTGAGCGTCAGGCGATCGGACGATCCCAGAGGCGGATTGAATGTGCCATCAGCGAGCTTGATGAACTGCTGTGTATTGCGCGGCTGAACGACCTGGACTGCGTTGTTGATGAGCTGATCCATGAACCAGCGCTGGCTCAAGCTCGCGACCATCAACCGATCGAGCGGTATCTGCGTCTCTCCGCTCTGCAAAATCATCAGCTGATACGTGACGTAGATCTCCGCAATCGTCGTGGCCGCACTAAGGCCCGAGGACTCTCCCAAGCCCTGAAAACCATCGCTGTTCGGCTGTGCCGAGACCAAGAAATTGTGCGTCCAGCCTAGGCCAAGCGGACCTGGTTTTAGCCGCTGGCCGGAGGTGTAGGATCGTTGCAGCGACAGCGCGTACGGAAAAGCCGCGCTTCCGATACTTAGATCGGTGTGATCGTAGAGATAATCACCGGTGAAGAGGTTAATCGGCTCCGAGGTTTTGAGGATGTAGGTGGAGTTCGGGTCGTATCCGGCAGCGGAGGGGTCGATCGTCGCGACGCCCGTAACGGTAAATGTTGTCGTCGTTTGCTCGATGGGTTGTGCCGTAATATTGTCGGTACTGCTGCCCCCCTTCAAACCGCCAGCAATTATGTACCCGATCCCGATGCTGCCGCTCGCGGAGCTGGACGAGTTGATGTCCATGTAGGCGTCGCCGCTGAAGGTGCCCTGGCTCAGGTTGCCGTGCTGAGGCAAGATCACACGGTGCCCCGCATTGATCAGGTTCTGTATGGTGGTAAGGTCGCCTGCGGCGTATCCGACGAGATTCGGACTGATCGAAGAAAAGTTCGAGCTGTTCGCATCGTAGAATTTATTCTGACCCGACGACTGGAACTGCGTGTTCGCGATGTCGAACAGCTTGACCATCGAGACGCCGTTGCTCGCCATGTTCTGCTGCACGGCGCCGTACTCGAAGGCGCTCGCATGCCCGCCGATGATGTAGACCTGCCGGTGGAAATAAGCGAAGGAGGGGTCATTGACCTTGCTGGCGATGACCGCGGTCGAGAAGGGAAGATCGGTGTAGACGCCTGTGTTGCTGCCGACCGCCTTGTATCCGACGATGCCGACGACGTGCTGAATGACCGTGGTGGTATTCGCAACCTGATCGGCGATCTGGTTGGATTGTGTCGTCTCGGCAACCCAACTGTGAGCGATCACCGCAAGCGCTTCGCCGAGCACGGGCTCCGAGCCCGGCGTCGCTCCGGTAGCCGCATTGTTCTGCGCCAGCAGTTGCCGATGGTAATCGACCATTCCGCGGCTCGAGCCATCCCACCCGTTCGTGACCAGGTACGTGCAGGTCGAGCACGCGATGATGGTCTGGTTGCCTGACTGATTGCCGGAGTTGAAGGCGTGGGTGATCGTGTAGGTGACCGTCTGCGGGGAGCCCGACGTGGTTGCCGTGCCGGTCGCCTGGACCGTGCCGTTGAGGGCAAGCACCGGCTGCATTGACGAGTTGTAGGTGATCGTGAGCCGCTGGCCGTAGATCTGGTCCGAGTTGAAAGTCTTATTGATGCCGGGCAGCTGCACCTGCAGTGTGCTCTTCAGTGAGGCCGGAATGCTTGAAACCGAGAACTGCCTGGTCACGCTCACCTGATAGGGCAGCGAGGTCTGCCTCACGGGTCCTGAAAGCGGTGCGATCGAATGACCTCCGATCACGTCGGCAAGCTGTGCCGTCGGAAGGTTCGTGCGGATATAGGTCAGGAGGCTGTTGGCGTAGGTCGACAGCTTCGATTGCAGGTTCGCGGAGTTGATGTTCTGGATGGAGTTGGAGGTAATGGTGGCGCCTGACTCCGCGCTCGACAGCAGGCTCGCCTGATTGTAACCGGTCGCCGTCGCTAGATTGATGCCGGTCGTGTAGGTGTAGGTCTTGAACGCGGGATCGAACACGTAGTTCGTCCCGCCGATGGTGACGCTCACCCAGAAATGCGTGAGCTGGAGCGTCGACCCGACCTGGGAGACCGGGATGCCGACATTCGTGAGGAACTGTCCCGCCGTGTTGAGCACGTTGGCGTCGTTAGTCACGCCGAGCCAATTGCTCAGTTGGGAGCCGTTGAGGGCGATGGTTCCCTGAACGATGTTGACAGTGAACCCTGCCTGCTGCAGCAACTCCGCCATCAGCTCGGCTTGATCGAAGGCGTCGCCCTTGCCGTCGAGGATGGTCCCGAGGGACCCCTTGTACTGACCATAGGTCGGAACGAAGTCGATGTTGTTGTAGACGTATTCGTAGATCAGGTCGGGATCGTTCTTGAGCGCGCGGGCGAGCTCACCCACCGATCCAGGCCCTTGAACGATCGCCGCTGCTGAAAGCTGCGGACCGCTCGGCTGCAGCGCGGGGCCGGTGGGCGGTAGCCTCTGTGCATCGACGGCGCGCTCGACAGCAATCGCTTGCTGTGGAGTCATGGGGCGGGGAATTTGCGCGGAGATCCCGGGGACGGCAGGCTGACTCGACGGCGCCTGAGTTTGAGCTGAGGCTGCAGCCGGTGCGAGCACGACGAGGGCGGTGAGTGCGGCTGCACGGAACCACCGAAGAGACCCAAACGCAGTCGTGTTCATGCGCGCGCTCCTCTTGCTCTCGGCGTCGGTGTGTGTGCTGCCGTGGCGTGTTGGCACTGAGCTGGACGATGCGGGCATCGGTCTGCCGCCCCCGGTTGCGGTCAGGGCGGGCCCGGAGGCCCGGGCGGGCCCGGAGGCCCGGGCGGCCCCGCGGGGCCGGTAGTGCCCCTTGGACCGGCGGGTCCCGCCGCACCGGTGGGACCCGGCGGTCCTGCGGGTCCGGTCGGGCCGGTGGGACCCGTCGCTCCTGCTGGTCCCGTGGGCCCGGTCGGGCCCGGCGGCCCCGCCGGGCCTTGGCTCGTCGTGATCGTCCCCATGGTGATGACTTGCTGGGTGCGATTGCCGGCGGCATCGTAGCTGTACTGGATGAAGACGTTGTTGTCGTAGTTGGCGGTGATCACGCGGCCCAAGGCATCGTAGCTGTAGCTCACGAAGCCGTTGCCGGCCTCGGCGGGGGAGCTCGCGAGCGCGCAAGCCGCGGTCGAGGCCAGAAGCGCTGCGCGGGTGAGCCGCCATCCTGACGCCGACATCCTCGCCCTCCTCCCCTGCCCGCTCATGCCGACCTCGCGCGCTTGGGCTCACGCCAGCCGCGCGCGAGCATCACGCTCACCCGCCGCGGCGCCACGTAGTGCGCCGCCTTCGGCTCCCAGCGGTCGTAGTCGAAGTCCTGCTCCTGCGGCCAACCCGTCACGAGGTAGCCGTCCACCCGCATGGTGTGGCTGCCGCCGAGGACGAGGTTGTAGAGCGCCAGCTCCGGCGCGGCCGGGCGCACCGCGATGCTCCGGATCTCCTTCAGCCCCTCGCCGTGACAGACGCGCGCGCCGATCCGCAACGCGCCCACCGCCCGCGTGAGCCCGGTGTTGAGCCACTCCTCCACCCGGCCGTCGGCGAGGATCACGGGGTGATAGAAGCCCCAGTCGTTCAGGAGCTCGCGCGGCTCCACCGCCATCGGGCCCTCGTCGGTCCAATGCGGATGCTCGCCCGTCGTCCAGTGCTCGCCGTTGAGGTGGTAGAGCGAGCGATGCCCGAGCCGCGGCCGGTCGAGCGCCAGCACTTCGTTCGCCTCGCCGTAACGGCCGAGCACGCGCTCGCCCACGCCCACCGTCTCGATCGCCTTGAAGCTCCCGTCCGCCATCGCAACCATCGAGCCCGCGGGGAAGCACGTCCCTCCTTCGGGCGGGGGAGGCGGTGGCGGCGGTGCCGGCGGGCCGGGCGGACCTGGGGGCCCGGGCGGTCCCGCGGGACCGCGCGGCCCGGCAGGTCCCGTCGGGCCAGTGGCGCCTTGGAATCCCTGCGGCCCCGTGGGCCCCGGCGGTCCCGGAGGACCCGCGGCGCCCGTCGGTCCCGCTGGACCGGCAGCGCCGGGCGGGCCGATCGGCCCGGGCAAGCCGCTCGGCAAGGGCGGCTGCGGCGGCGCGGGGCTCGGCGGGGCGCCGAGGGTGTTGCCGGTGGTGGTGACGACGGAGATGCGGTTGCCGGCGGCGTCGTAGTTGTATTGCACCATCACGCCGGTGTCGTAGGTGATCCCCGTCAATCGCCCGAGCGCATCGTAGGCGTAGCTGACGCCGCCGCTGCCGGCCTCGGCGGGGGAGCTCGCGAGCGCGCAAGCCGCAGTCGAGGCCAGAAGCGCTGTGCGGGTGAGCCGCCATCCTGACGCCGACATCCTCGCCCTCCTCCCCTGCCCGCTCATGCCGACCTCGCGCGCCTGGGCTCACGCCAGCCGCGCGCGAGCATCACGCTCACCCGCCGTGGCGCCACGTAGTGCGCCGCCCTCGGCTCCCAGCGGTCGTAGTCGAAGTCCTGCTCCTGCGGCCAACCCGTCACGAGGTAGCCGTCCACCCGCATGGTGTGGCTGCCGCCGAGAACGAGGTTGTAGAGCGCCAGCTCCGGCGCGGCCGGCCGCACCGCGATGCTCCGGATCTCCTTCACGCCATCGCCGTGGCAAGCGCGCGCCCCGATCCGCAGCGTCCCCACCGGACGCGCAAGCCCGGTGTTGAGCCACTCCTCCACCCGGCCGTCGGCGAGGATCACGGGGTGATAGAAGCCCCAGTCGTTCAGGAGCTCGCGCGGGTCCACCGCCATCGGACCCTCCTCGGTCCAATGCGGATGCTCGCCCGTCGTCCAGTGCTCCCCGTTGAGATGATAGAGCGAGCGATGGCCGAGCCGCGGCCGGTCGAGCGCCAGCACCTCGTTCGCCTCGCCGTAACGGCCGAGCACGCGCTCGCCCACGCCCACCGTCTCGATCGCCTTGAAGCTCCCGTCCGCCATCGCAACCATCGAGCCCGCGGGGAAGCACGTCCCCGGCGGAGGCGGTGGTGGCGGGGGCGATCCCGGAGGCCCTGGCGGCCCCACAGGTCCGACGGGCCCGGTGGGTCCCGTGGGTCCCGTTGGACCCGCAGGCCCCGTGGGCCCAGTCGGGCCGCGCGGTCCCGTCACCGTGCCCGGCGGACCCGCGGGACCGGTCGGTCCCGGAGGACCCGCGGCGCCCACCGGACCCGGCGGCCCCGGCGGGCCCATGGTTCCCGGCGGGAACGGCGCGGGCGCCGGCGGCGCGGGCGGCGGCGCGCCCGGCGAGGTCCCGACGACGATCACCTGCTGTGTGCGATTGCCGGCAGCGTCGTAGCTGTACTGGATGGTGACGCCGGTGTCGTAGACCGCCGAGGTCACTCGGCCCGCGGCGTCGTAGGTGAAGGTGACGCTGCCGTTGCCGGCCTCCGCCGGTGCCGCCGCCAGCGCACAGAAGGCGGTTGAGGCCAACAGAGAAGCCCGAATGAGACGCGGTCGATGCGACGGCATATGCCCCCTTTGCCCCCACTCCGGGTTCACGAACGCTTAGGCAATACTGAGCCGTGGCGCGAATCAGTCGCGCGAATACTTACGGTCTTACCGTATTTACGCCCGCCAGACGCGCGCGGGCGCACACCCAGATTGCAGAGAAGCCGTCCCTTCAGAGCGGCTTGACCCCCCTTTGTTGCAAATCGCGTGAACGGTAAAGGAATGCGGCGATCTCTGTCAACACTCGCGTGAAAGAATTTTTAGCTTTCTACGATGGCGGGGCGTGACACCGGCCTTGGCGGCGCGATAGGATGCAGTTGAAAGGGAACGTTCCGCCCGGTTGTAATAAAACCGTAGCACTCGCCACGATTGTTCCCGCCTGGCGAGGTGGAGGCCGAGTAAAGATGAGCGATGCCGGCAATACCGAGGCCCGACTCGACCTCGAGCCCGAGCAACCCGTTGATCTCCCTCTCGTTGCCTATGTCGTCGAGCCGCGCCAGCGCATGCCGCTCGTCCCCGCCCCCAGCGCCCGCGCCTGGATGGATGCGACCGACCGGCACTTCGCCAATCGCTGTCTCCCCCTGCTGATCGCTAATCAGGCCGGCTGGTTCCTGCTCAATCCGCACAAGGTCGCCCTCACCTGGTCCGGCGGTGCCTCGCTCGACAGCGTCACCATCGAGTACCTCTCCGGCGAGGCGCCCTTCGCCTGCTCGAGCCACTTTGGCCACGGCATCGTCACCTGGTCGATCCCCTATCTCTTCCGCACACCGCCCGGCTACAACCTCCACGTCCGCGGGCCCGCCAATTGGCCCAAGGACGGCATCGCCCCCGCCGAGGGCATCGTCGAGACCGATTGGGCGCAGGCGACCTTCACCATGAACTGGGTGATGACGCGGCCCAACCACACCGTGGTCTTCGAGGAGGGCGAGCCCATCTGCATGATCGTGCCGCAGCCGCGCGGCGAGATCGAATGCTTCCGCCCCGTGCTCCGCGACATCCGCACCGACCCCAAGCTGCACGATGCCTACGTCCGCTGGAACCAATCGCGCGCCGCCTTCAACGCCGAGCTCCGCACCCCCGGCTCCCCCGCCGCCAGGGAAGGTTGGCAGAAGCATTACGCCCGCGGCACCAGCGTTGGGGAATCTAAGGCCGAGCAGAAACAACGCTGGATCATCGACCATCAGAATAAGCTCATGCTCCCGGAGTTCGCAGACGAACGACTCTCCGGACCGACCACCCCAACCGGAACAAAAAGCACTCGGTCGGATTGAAAGAACCGGCTTGCACCAGATCGAATTAGGAATCGCACCGTGTTGCTCGAAGATGGCTCGACCTCCAGCTCAACCGCCCGTCCGGCCGAGCGCGGTGACGCGCAGGGCGCCATGCGCGATGGATTCGCCGTCGTCGAGGACTTTTTCGGAGAAGCTGAAGAGGTCCGAGCGGCGATCGACGGTCATTTCGCGGAGCCGCAGCGGCACCAGCCGGACCGGCATCAGATCTGGAACTATTGGTTCGTGCCCGGGCTCTATACCTATCTGCGGACCCTGCCGGAGAAAGTGATCGCGCCGGAGCTCGCTCATAGGTTCTTCCATCATCTTCAACGCTATGCCTTCGAGACCTTCGGGCTGGGCACGGTCTATTGGCCCTATCTCAGCGTCTACGTGGCCGGCTGTTACCAAGGGCTGCACAATGACGCCAAGAACGGCCGTCTGGGCTATGTCTATTCGCTCACGCGATGGGATAAGCGCAGATTTTCTGGCGGCGAGACCCTGCTTTTGAAAGAGGATTCGTGGTCCGAGACCGGCAGCGTCGCGAAGGCCAAGGCGGGGACCGGTTTCTATCGTCTCATCCCTCAGCAGTTCAATCAGCTACTCGTCTTCGACGATCGAATTCCCCATGCGGTACAGAGGATCGAGGGTACGATGGATCCGATCGAAGGCCGGATCGCAATTCATGGCCACCTGGCTGAGGCGGGCGTCACCGTCGAGGGCGGTCTTGGCGGAGAGCAGATCCATCCTGTCCTCGCTCGGCTGCTTGCGGAGGTGAAGCGCCGGCAGGAGAAAAACGCGGATCGATACCATGGGCTGGTGGTGACGAGATTGAGTGTCGACTCCAACGGCAGGGTGGCACCGGCGTCGGTGTTGCTCGACCGCGTGTTGCCGCTGCGGAGAGATGTCCCACTCTTCAAGGTTTCCGGATTCATAGACCTTCTGTCGAACTGGCGCTTCCCGGCGACCCACAATGCGAGCCGCATCACCATTCCGATCGTGATTGGTGCCCCCATCGCTTGAGAAGCAATCGCCGTCGCTCAGGGCAGCGCAGATTAGCCGGTGAAGTGCGACCGAGGAGCCACTAGGACTTTCCACCGCAACGGCGCCTATCCGATCGGATGAGGAGCGGCTCATGGCGGGAAAAGGAAAGAAAACGAAACCGCGATTGGCAATCCGGATCGCAAAGGCACTGGTGCGTCCGGTGCAGGCTGTGGCGCAGTGGTCGGTCCGCGTCCTTCGGCGCGTCGCTCCAAGATCGATAGCAGGACCCGCCGAGAGGCGAGTGACATCGATTGCAAGCGCCTTCCGCGCGTATGTCGACTTTTGGTTGCGGCGATCGACCGTCATCATCTTGTTGTGCGTCGCGTTCGCTTTCTTCGGAATCGATACGCTCTTCTACTACGTGAAACTGGCGCCCGACGCGCAGTCGGCGCAGACGATGATGGATCTGGGCACTGGCGTAATAGAGGCGACCTCGGAACGACGCGTGCGCGAGGGACGCTATACGTATTTCGCCGACCCCTATAACCGGACACCGAGCTGCCGGGAGGAGCCGACGATCGGACACGAGGCGCTCAAGGTGATCCGTGGCGTATTCGAGGCGCCGACGACGGGCGGGACGCTCTCGGTCAAGGAGATATTGGACCTCGAGTTCGCGCAGTGGCTCATCAAGCATTTCATCAACGGGGAGATCGGCAAGCAGATCGATACCGATGGTGCGATGACCGCCACGTGCACAGATATAAGGATCGTCCTCCCAAGCGGAGCGCGCCTGCCCGGCGATGCATTGTTCCGAAACCTCCGCGTCGAGATGCGAGAGACCGTTCCCGACCCTGGCCTCGGATCGACGGTGGATTTCCTGCAATGCCCGGTGAGCGGCTTTGAGGATTGCCAAACCGGTTTCGCACGCGTCACCGATGCCAGCATCCTTCTCGTCGGCGACGAATGCGTTCTGCGTGTCGTGATCATGAACTGGATGCAAAAGACGATCTCCATCGGCGACACATTCCACCGAGATCGATGGGGAAAGTTCGAGGGCGATCGGGTGGCGCGAGTGACAATCGACTATCTCCCGCCAGGCAGCAGCAGCAATGCGCCGGCAAGCAAAATCGTGTGCAAGGACGAGATTCCCAGATAGTACGGTCCGTCTAGGGAAGGTATCCGAACCGCTCCATCTGAATGTGATGAGCAGCGACAATCCGGTCGATCTGTTGAGCGGTCAATCCGGTACGCCACTGCCCCGTCTTGCCCGCGCGGAAGAACGGCGCCGTCGCGCTCGCAGCTTTCTCGACGAAGCCATGCCGGAGCTCTCGCTCCCGAAGAACTCTGAACGAGCTCTGGCGAAGCGCTCGCTCAAGGCGGCTGCGATCCGGTGTGAGCCGGAGAAACGTTGCTATGCCTCCAAATGTCCGGCGTGGTGATTCAATCATATCCTCGTAGCGAGCGACGTGAACGGACCCATCCTTGCGTCGCGTCCAACTCTGCACATTCTCCGACCAGGAGCCGATGTGCTCCGATACCGCATGCTCCGTCGGCGACGTTACCGCGTGGGCCATGTTCATCATATCGATGACGTCGTCGATCGATTTGCCCGTGTGGAAGCTGAAGGAAATCGCGACATCGAGCGGATTGCGCAGGATATAGACCGCCCCAGCGGTGATTTCCGGATCGATCGAGGGATGCCCATCCTCGGTCACGAGTGCCGAATGCGTCTTCACCAGCGCCATTCCCGGCTGAGCGTCCGCGATCATTCGCTGCACCCCCGCGCGCATGCGCAGGGTCTCTGTGCGCGTATAAGCGGTAGGAGGACGCGGATCGAGGCGCTGAAGGTAGTGTGCGGCGACGTCGTAGGGAAAGAGGTCGCCGAGGCGGTTGATATCGAGAAGTTCATCCGCATCGATGACGCAGCGCAGAAACGCGCGAAGCCACGTATTCCCCGATTTTGGATAGGACGCCATCCAGACGATGTGGCCCATGGGAATTCGATCGGATAGCCGTTGCTGCACGCAGCCGTCCCTAACGGCCTCCGCCGATCGTCGCCAAGCGCAATGTCGAGAGGTGCAGAGTCTGCTGCCTGGCGCGGGCCTGCCAGAACACGTCGACGGCAACTTCATAAGGCTGCACGAGCGGCATCTCACGGTAGCGATCGGGATCGTAGAGGCTCATACGGACTCGCCACTGCAACCCATCATCTGAAACGCCGGTGGTCTCGCCTTCCTTCAGCGGTATTTCCGTGCCGATCCGCGCGAGCAGCGATTGGGCGAGGCTCGCTGCATTGGTCCGCGCCTGTGCGTCGGCCGTGGTCTCGAGGCTGCGTGAGAAGACTTGGAACATCACCGCGAGCGCTCCCGCGAGAATCGTGAGCGCGACCAGGACCTCGAGGAGCGTGAATCCGCGCTCGGGGAGCGAGCGTAAGTTAGTCACGGAGGAAGACCCGGCCGGTAAGCCAGTCGATTCCAATCCAATACTGCTGCCCGCCCTGGATCAGACCGACATTCCCACCGCTGGAGCTGCCGTCGGGAAAGAAGCGGATGCGCGCGATGGCCCCTTTGGTTTCAGCGAAAGGGAAGTCGCGTACGCGCAGCGTCATCCCCGTTGGAATGCGGATCTCTTCCTCGGTGGGGGCGAGCCTGTAGCGATGCGCGTCGGTGTCGAACGTGACAATGCGCTCCCTGTGCTCGCGCATCGCCGAGATGTGCACGATCCGGAGGTTGTCGACCAGCTCCCGCGCCTCGGCCTCGAGCCTGAGGCCCGGCAGACCCGCGGACAGGAGGGCCGGCACGGCTGCCATGATCAATCCGATCAAGGTCAGCACGACGAGCATCTCCAGCAGGGTGAAGCCTGCTTGTCGGCGATCGTTACCAGCTGGTGATGGCTTGAGCGGTTGCACCGTCGGCTCCTGGCTTGCCGGGACCCAGGCTATAGAGATCGAACTGGCCATGCTCCCCAGGCGACCGGTACTGGAAGGGATGACCCCAGGGATCGATGAGCCCGTCGGCCTTGTTGATGTAGGGACCGTTCCACTTCGGCGCGTTCGGCGGAGGGGCCAGCAGCGCGGCGAGCCCTTCCTCGGTGGTGGGATATTGGCCGACGTCATGAGCGTAAAATCCCAACGCCTCCGAGAGATTCCGAATTTGGACGCGCGTCGTCGTTACTCTTCCACTCTCGAGATATCGAAGAACCTGAGGTGTTACGAGCCAAGCGAGAAGGCCCAGGATCGCGAGAACGATCAGGAGCTCGAGCAGGGTGAATCCGCGTTGCCGGGACCTGGGCGAAGCCATTTCTCTCTGCAATTGGCGGCCTCCCTGTGCTTGCCTCAGAGTGCGAGGTCGTTGATGCTCAGAATGCCCATCAGCATCGACGCGATGATGCCCGCGACGACCACACCGAGGCCGAGCGTAAGAGCCGGCACCATCAGTGACAGCAGGCGATCGACGGTGCGTTGCGTCTCGCGCTCGTAAATACTGGCCTGCCGCAACAGCATCTCCTCCAGCCTCCCAGTCTCCTCGCCGATGCGGATGAGGTGTAGCGCTAGCTTCGGGAGCGCTCCGGTGCGATCGAGCCATTCCGCAAGCCCACCGCCTTGCCGAAGGCTGGCAGCGGTTCTCCCGACGCCATCGGCAATGACCGCGTTCGTCAGGGTTTCCTGTGTGATGCGAAGCGCCGTCGGAAGGGTGACGCCATTCTGGATGAGCGTCCCGAGAGTCCGGCTAAATCGAGCCGTTTGGATCTTCGCGACGAGATCGCCGATGAGAGGAATGCGGAGAACGAGTCGATCCCACCGACGCTTCACTTCGGGTCGCCTCGAGGCGAGCTTCGCGGCGAGGCCGAGCCCGAGCAGCAGCAGCGCAATCGCCCAACCAAAATGACCGATGAGGTTGCCGGCGCCCATGACGGCGCGAGTGATGCCCGGCAGCTGCTTGCCAGCATCGCGGAAGAGCGGCTCGAACTGCGGGAGCACGAAAGTGAGAATGAAGGTGATCGACAGGATTGCGGTGCAAATCAGCACGGCCGGGTAGACAAGCGCGGATTTGATGGCCTCCCGCACGGCATGAGCCTTCGCAAGATGGTCCCCGATCGTCTGAAGTGTCTTCTCTAGACTGCCGCCGGCTTCCCCGGCGCGAATGACGCTCACATAGGCGCGGGGAAACACGCCCTCGACGCCTGCCATGGCGTCTGCCAAAGACGCGCCATCGCGAACCTTCGCCAGCACGGCCGCGAGATGTCTCCGGACGGTCTTCACTTCCGAGAGCTCGATCAGGATTTGGAGCGCCCGGTCGAGCGGCAGACCCGCTTCCAGGAGAGCCGCAAGGTCATGGGTGGCTACGGCGAGGTCGCGCGCCGAAATCTTCCCGCTGCCTCGGAGATCGCGAAATAGCCAAGCCTTGAGACCAATTGCGCTGATCTGCCCGGCGGAGATCGGTAAGTGGCCGGTCGTCTGAAGCTGTGCCAGCGCCGCGGCCTCCGTCGATGCCTCCATCTCGCCGCGAACCACGAGACCGGAGGGATCGATCGCCTTGTAAGCAAACCTGGGCATGGCTAGAAGTCGGTTGTCACGCGGAGGACCTCCTCCACGGTGGTAAGCCCGGCCAACGCCTTGCGCATGCCGTGAAGGTGCATCGTCCGCATGCCCTCCTCCATGGCCCGCGCGCGGAGCCGGCGTGCCTCGGCGTGCTGCAAAATGAGCTGACGAACCGCATCCGACATCACCAGCACCTCGAGGATGGCGCTGCGGCCCCAAAAGCCTGTGGCGTTGCAGTGCGCGCACCCGACAGCGCGATGCAAGACGATCGGTCGCTCCTCCGTCAGCGTGTCGAGCTGCAAGCGATGAACGACCTCAGGGAGTGCCTCGAACGGCGCCTTGCAGTGGCGACAGAGTGTGCGTACCAACCGCTGACCCACCACCCCATTGATGGTGGAGGTCAGGAGGTAGTCCTCGACCCCCATATCGAGCAGGCGCGTAATGGCGCTCGGGGCATCGTTGGTGTGGAGCGTCGAAAGAATGAGATGTCCCGTGAGCGCCGCCTGAACCGCAATCTGCGCCGTCTCGAGATCGCGGATCTCGCCAATCATCATGATATCCGGGTCCTGGCGCAGGAAAGATCGCAGGGCGGAGGGAAATGTGAGCCCGATCTGCGGCTTTACCTGCAGCTGGTTGACGCCCTTGAGCTGGTATTCGACGGGATCCTCGATCGTGAGGATCTTCTTATCGGAAGTGTTGAGGGTCAGCAGGGACGTATAGAGCGTCGTGGTCTTGCCGCTTCCGGTGGGTCCCGTCACAAGCAATATTCCGTGGGGGCGATTCAAGATCTCCGTGAATGTCCGAAGTACGTCCTCCTCAAAACCCAGGCTTTTGAAATCGAGCTCGAGGCCGCTGCGATCGAGAATGCGCAGTACCACGCTTTCGCCATGGATGGTGGGCGTCGTCGAGACGCGGAAGTCGATGTCCTTGCCGCGAACAGCGAGACGAATTCGTCCGTCTTGCGCAAGCCGGCGCTCGGCGATGTTGAGCTTCGCCATGATCTTGACGCGGGAGATGATTGCTGCCTGAAGCCGCGGCGGCGGAGATTCGACCTCATGCAAGACGCCATCGACGCGGTAGCGCACTCGGAGCTGGCCATCCATCGGCTCGATGTGAATGTCCGAGGCGCGGGTCTCGACTGCACGTGTAATGAGGAGATTGACGAGGCGAATGACGGGCGCCTCGCTTGCGAGGTCCTTGAGGCGATCGACGTCGTCGCTGACGGTCTCATCCGGCCGCCCGTTCGTGGCCTCGAAGATCTGCCCGATCTCGGATTTCCCTTCGCCATAAAGCCGCTCAAAAGCGGCGTCGACGTCGGCGGGATAGGCGACGCACCGCGACACCGGCTTCTCCGCTGCAAATCGAAGGGCCTGGGCGATGAACTCGTCCAGCGGATCCGCCATTGCCACAACGAGTGAGTCCGGCCGGTCTTCGAGGGGGATTACTCGGGCCTGCTTTAGGAACCGCCGGTTGAACCGGCCCTCGAGAACCGGTGCAGCAGGGAAATCCTTGGCTGAGGTCAGCGGAAGATCGAGGAGCGCGGCGAGGGTTTCCGCGAGATCGCGCTCGGAGACCAAGCCGAGATTGGTGAGCACCGCCTCGAGCCGCTCGCCGCTTTCCTGCTGAAGACGCTGCGCACGGTCGAGCGCAACTGCCGTGAGCTTTCCGGCGGCGATGAGTCGCTCACCGAGCTGTCGGGCGACAGGCAGTTCCTCGAGGCTATCCGGCACGGCGCCGCTTCCGGTATTTGTACGGCGGATCGCTGTTCAAGGCCCCTTCCCCCGCAAGGTGCCGGCATGATGAATTGTTGCAGGACCGATGACAAGCTCTATGAAATCGGATTCATAGAATCAAAGCGAATCAATGGCCTATTCGGGCACGAGCGGGCCGTAAAGCCAGACCAGCCATCCCGCAGCCACAAGATAGGTGCCAAAGGGCAGGCGGTCGGTTGCGGAGAGGCGCTCACCCAAGAGCGCTTTCAACACCAGGGCGCTCAGCGCCAATCCCGTCGAAAGCAGGATGATTGTCGGCAAGCCTATCCAACCGACCCAGGCACCAAGGCCTGCGAGCAGCTTAACGTCGCCTCCGCCCAACCCCTCTCGTCCGCGTAGGCGCCGATAGGCCCAAGCGACCATTGTTAGAGCGGCGAAACCAGCAAGGGCACCGATAACGTGATCGATCGCAGACGTAGCGTCGCTCAGATACGCGGCACCCAACCCCGTCGGAATGAGCATCAGCGTGAGCTCATCCGGGAGCAGATTCTCGCGCCAATCGATGACGCCGAGGGCGAGTAGCGTCCAACCCAGAAAGGAGCTTGCCAGCAGAACCCAGCTGGACGTTTCAGCTGCAGCCCAGAACGCGACCGCTACCGATGCCAACTCGATCAGAGGATAGAAAGCGGAAATTCGTCGATGGCAGGCGCGGCAGCGTGCGCATATCCAGATCCAGCTTAGGAGAGGAACGAGGTCTCGCGCCGGCAGATCCGTACGGCAATGAGAACATTTGGAGCGACCAATGACGATGGACTCGCCTGCAGGCAGACAGATGACCAACGTACCAAGAAAGCTGCCTATGGCGGCAGCGGCCGCAAACAAGAACACCGGGTGAGCTAATTCCCAAGGCGACATTTCAGTTCCATGGCCAAGAGAGATGGCTTAAGTGGCGCGCGGGCGTTCGCAGAACGGCGCGCGGATACCGATTGGACGCCATGCGACGTCATGCTCACCCTGCAAGTCCAAACTGCGGGGCCCCGCGTCGATTTGACCCGCTCTCACTCAGAGCGGCCCACGCAATCGGGAGGAGACCAAAGAGGTTTGGCGGAGTCGCGCTCGACTGACGTTACGTAAGCCCGAGGAGATTTTCAGGCTCAGGCTAGTCATCGTCGGCTCCAATACCAACGTGCTAATCGGAACAGGCGATGAGCGCTACCTAAGGTCAAGATTGCCGCGGCAACAAAAATGTGCGCGCTCGGATTACCGGACTGAACTCGCACTAATCCTATGTACCCGAGCACCGCACCTACCATCAACGCTATGACGCCGATAATGGTGCCGGCAATGGGGCGACTACTAGGTGTCGCAGGTGTCTTATGGGCGCGGCTCAAAAGATGCACCTGACCGAGCCATCCTCTCGTCCCACCCTTGGGCTGCGTGCTATCAGTGGGAGTAACTAATCTATCCCCGAAAAAGTTCGCCACGCACTCTTGATCGAGCCTTGAAAACGGTGCGATGGGGAAAATAAAAGGGTCCCAGTTCGTTGGCTTTATTGGCGTGATCAAGAGCTGAAATGCACCGATCTCAGCGGCCTGCACGTCACTTCGTCGTATCGAATAGGTTCTGTAGAAGAGCCGGCGGAAGGTTATTTTCTCGCCGGTTATTGTTATTCTCAAACTCACCAGCCACGCGCTTAACGCCACTGCAGCCGCTAATGGCCAGAGAAATGTAAAAATGCTCCGACCTTGAGCGCTAGATAAGAAAGCGAGGGTCAGCACTGCAAACCACGATCCTACTATTACGAGATAGAGCCCGGGGCGCGGTCTAAGCACAAATTCAGGATCATGCGGCATAGGGCGATCTCTCCCGGGGTACCATCACCAATATTGCGTCGATTCCCGGGCTACTAAACTTTCTCATATCCAGCGTGATATCAAAGCCGTTTTGCAAGCTTTGATCTATTCGTTCGATTAGCAAGTGCCCTTCTTACAGGATGGCGCTCCTTCGCTTGGTGACGACGTTGACCCCAAGCCGTCACCAGATTGGCCCAACGGCACGCTGTTCGACGACGGTGGCCGAGTTCCAGATGGCGATTGGGTCACAGTCGGCTCTCCCCCCGCATTTTCCTCACTACCGTCACCCCTTACTATCGACTCGGTCACATCGCCAATTACTTCGCCCATGGCCTCATTCGCAATCTGACCGGACACGCCAGAGGACGCCCCCCTTGCTCCCCTTGTCCCAAGTGTCGGCACGGTACCAGCAAAGTAGCCGTCCATCGTGGAAGCAATAAGACCGGCCATAACCGCGTCGGGGAGAACCTCTCGCGGAGCCGTCCTTCCATTGAGTTCGTTCTCGGCGAGCGATGCCGCCGCTCCCCCAAGGAATGGGTTTCCGGTCGCAGCTGTCGTCAGCCCTCCTATACCGCTGCTTAAGCCGGACACGAAATAAGTGCGACCCGAGCTTAACTCGCGGTTATAAATGTCGACTGCAGCTCTGTACACAATTCCTCCGACAAAACCTCCAATAAAACCAACTACACACTGCGGACATTTGCCGCTCCCGTCAGTTAGATCAAGTGGATCATTCCCGACATAGGCATAGAGATTCGCCCCTCCGCGATATCCGATGGGGTCGGGCTGCATGAACCTGCCGAGGGTCGGGTTGTACATGCGGGCGCGGTAGTAGTAGAGGCCGAGGGTCTCGGCGTCGATGCGCCGGCCGGTGTAGCGGAAGGAGCCGGAGCTGTCCGCGCTCTCGCCGAAGGCGCGCACGCCCTGCGCCGTCACGGTGCCGCTGCCGCTGTCGACGCTGGCGACGAGCGAGCCCTGGATGTCCGGCACCAGGAGCGCGCGCGAGCCCGAGACGCTGACGAGGTTCAGGACCTCGTCGATGCCGGCGCCGTGGGTGTAGCGGCGCAGCACGTTGCCGCCGCCGTCCACCTCCAGCACCTCGCGATCGCCGTCGGAGAGGTAGAGCGTGGTCGTGCCGTTGACCGTCTTCGACTTGCGCCGGCCCATGGCGTCGTAGGCGTAGCTCACGGTGTTGCCGGCGCCGGAGGCGGAGATCAGCCGGTTCTCCGCGTCGTAGCCGTAGGTGAAGGTGCCGTCGAAGGTGAGGTTGCCGTTGGCGTCGTAGGTCGGCGTCGCCGAGCCCACGGCGGTGTACTGGTTGAGGCTGTTGGCGCTGTAGGAGACGCTGCTCGCCGCGGCCGTGGGGTAGGACCAGAAGGCATTGCTGCTGGCGGTCTGGTAAATCCGCTGGTTCACCTTGTTGTACCAGTGATTGAAGACCGTCGAGCTCGAGGCGGGCGCGGTCACCGCGTTGACGGTGTCGAAGATCGTGCCGCTGAGGCGGTTCAAGGCGTCGTAATAGAAGTAGCTCGTGTACTGCACGCCGCCGCCGCCGCCGGGCACCAGCACGGTCGGGATCGCGGCGCTGGTGTCGCTGACGCCGGTGAGGCGGGCCGCGAGGTCGTAGCTGTAGCTCACCACCGGCGCGGGCGAGGGCGGCGTCTTCGAGGTGCGCCGGTTCAGGTTGTCGTAGCCGAACTGGATCACCGCCCCGGCGCGCGTCGTGAAGCTCGTCACGTTGCTGTCGGCGTCGTAGGCGAGGAGCTCGGTACTGCTGCCGGGATAGGTGGTGGTCGAGGGCCGGTCGACGCCGTCGTAGGCATAGGTGGTGACGCGGCCGAGCGCGTCGGTGATGCTCGCGAGCCGGCCATTGACGGTGTAGCCCTGCTGCAGCAACGGCGAGCTCTGAATCGCGGTGTTGGTCACCGCCGTGAGCCGGCTCAGCACGTCGTAGCTCGTGCTGGTGACCCGGTTCTCCGCATCCGTCACCGTCGCGAGACGGTCGAGGAGATCGTAGGTGTAGGTGGTGACGTGGCTGTTGGGGTCGGTCGCGGTGAGGGTCTTGCCCGTGGGCGAGTAGGTGGCGCTCGAGACCTGCGGCGTGCCGCCGTTCTGGCGCGAGGTCTGGGTCACGCGGCCATCGGCGTCGTAGGTGAAGGTGGTGGAGATGCCCGCGATCGGCGCCGTCACCGTGAGCACCCGGCGCATCGCGTCGTAGCTGACGGTCGTCGTGTTGCTGTTGGGGTCGGTCTTGGAGGTGACGTTCCCGGGGGCGTCGTAGCCGAAGGAGGCGGTGATGTTGAGGTGCGGCGAGGCGCCGGGGTCGATCGTGACGGTGAGCAGCTTCTCCGTGGACGCATCGTAGCTGTACTGGGTCACGGTCCCCACGGGGTTCGTCGCCGTGAGGACCTGGCCGCGGGAGTTATAGGTGTAGCTGGTGGTGGCGTTGAGGTGCGGCGCGCTGCCGGAATCCGCCACCGTGCTCGTCAAGGTGCCCGTGGTGCCGTTGTAGGACAGCGTCGTGACGATGCCCTTGGGGTCGGTGATGCTCGTGGGCTTGTTGAAGGTCGCATCGTAGGTATAGGTCGTCGTCAGCGCCGAGAGCGGCGAGCCGGACTTCGGGGTCTGGGTCACCGTGCCGACGTTGTTGGCCCAGGGGTTGGTCGCGGTGATGTAGGTGTAGGAGACGCTGTTGCCCTCGGGCGCCGTCACGCTGATGAGCCGGTCGAGCCCGTCGTACGCATAGGTGGTCACGCGATCTAGGCCGGCGAGGTCCAGGATGTCCCGCAGGGTCTTGCCGCGGGGATTGTTGTAGACGACGTGGCGGGTCCCGAAGGGATCGACCTCCTCGCTGCGGTATCCCGCGAAGAAGTAGGTCCAGGTGGTGTTGTTGCCGGGCCCGTTGTTGGCATTCGCCTGGGTCATGATGCGGCCCAGCGAATCGTAAGTGTTGGTGACGGCGGCGGTGGAGGGGAAGGAGGGATAGAAGATCTGCGCGAGCCGGCCGGGGATGTCGTAGCTGTAGGTCGTCACCTTGCTCGTGGCGTCGGTGTAGCTGCTGAGATTGCCGGAGGTGTCGTAGGCGTAAGCGGCTGTCCGGCCGTTGCCGTCGCTCACCTGGGTGATCTGGTTGGAGCCGTTGTAGGTGAAGGTGAGCGTGCGGCCGAGACCGTTCGTCACCGAGGTGAGCTTCGGTGGGCTCGAGGTGTCGTAAGTGAGCGTCACCGTCACCCCGGCCGGGCTCTGCCAGGTCGCGAGATTGCTCGCGCTGTTGAAGTTGAGCGTGACGCCGTTCTTCGTCGTGAGGGTGTAGAGGCCGCTGCTGAGCGTCAGGCGATCGGACGATCCCAGAGGCGGATTGAATGTGCCATCAGCGAGCTTGATGAACTGCTGTGTATTGCGCGGCTGAACGACCTGGACTGCGTTGTTGATGAGCTGATCCATGAACCAGCGCTGGCTCAAGCTCGCGACCATCAACCGATCGAGCGGTATCTGCGTCTCTCCGCTCTGCAAAATCATCAGCTGATACGTGACGTAGATCTCCGCAATCGTCGTGGCCGCACTAAGGCCCGAGGACTCTCCCAAGCCCTGAAAACCATCGCTGTTCGGCTGTGCCGAGACCAAGAAATTGTGCGTCCAGCCTAGGCCAAGCGGACCTGGTTTTAGCCGCTGGCCGGAGGTGTAGGATCGTTGCAGCGACAGCGCGTACGGAAAAGCCGCGCTTCCGATACTTAGATCGGTGTGATCGTAGAGATAATCACCGGTGAAGAGGTTAATCGGCTCCGAGGTTTTGAGGATGTAGGTGGAGTTCGGGTCGTATCCGGCAGCGGAGGGGTCGATCGTCGCGACGCCCGTAACGGTAAATGTTGTCGTCGTTTGCTCGATGGGTTGTGCCGTAATATTGTCGGTACTGCTGCCCCCCTTCAAACCGCCAGCAATTATGTACCCGATCCCGATGCTGCCGCTCGCGGAGCTGGACGAGTTGATGTCCATGTAGGCGTCGCCGCTGAAGGTGCCCTGGCTCAGGTTGCCGTGCTGAGGCAAGATCACACGGTGCCCCGCATTGATCAGGTTCTGTATGGTGGTAAGGTCGCCTGCGGCGTATCCGACGAGATTCGGACTGATCGAAGAAAAGTTCGAGCTGTTCGCATCGTAGAATTTATTCTGACCCGACGACTGGAACTGCGTGTTCGCGATGTCGAACAGCTTGACCATCGAGACGCCGTTGCTCGCCATGTTCTGCTGCACGGCGCCGTACTCGAAGGCGCTCGCATGCCCGCCGATGATGTAGACCTGCCGGTGGAAATAAGCGAAGGAGGGGTCATTGACCTTGCTGGCGATGACCGCGGTCGAGAAGGGAAGATCGGTGTAGACGCCTGTGTTGCTGCCGACCGCCTTGTATCCGACGATGCCGACGACGTGCTGAATGACCGTGGTGGTATTCGCAACCTGATCGGCGATCTGGTTGGATTGTGTCGTCTCGGCAACCCAACTGTGAGCGATCACCGCAAGCGCTTCGCCGAGCACGGGCTCCGAGCCCGGCGTCGCTCCGGTAGCCGCATTGTTCTGCGCCAGCAGTTGCCGATGGTAATCGACCATTCCGCGGCTCGAGCCATCCCACCCGTTCGTGACCAGGTACGTGCAGGTCGAGCACGCGATGATGGTCTGGTTGCCTGACTGATTGCCGGAGTTGAAGGCGTGGGTGATCGTGTAGGTGACCGTCTGCGGGGAGCCCGACGTGGTTGCCGTGCCGGTCGCCTGGACCGTGCCGTTGAGGGCAAGCACCGGCTGCATTGACGAGTTGTAGGTGATCGTGAGCCGCTGGCCGTAGATCTGGTCCGAGTTGAAAGTCTTATTGATGCCGGGCAGCTGCACCTGCAGTGTGCTCTTCAGTGAGGCCGGAATGCTTGAAACCGAGAACTGCCTGGTCACGCTCACCTGATAGGGCAGCGAGGTCTGCCTCACGGGTCCTGAAAGCGGTGCGATCGAATGACCTCCGATCACGTCGGCAAGCTGTGCCGTCGGAAGGTTCGTGCGGATATAGGTCAGGAGGCTGTTGGCGTAGGTCGACAGCTTCGATTGCAGGTTCGCGGAGTTGATGTTCTGGATGGAGTTGGAGGTAATGGTGGCGCCTGACTCCGCGCTCGACAGCAGGCTCGCCTGATTGTAACCGGTCGCCGTCGCTAGATTGATGCCGGTCGTGTAGGTGTAGGTCTTGAACGCGGGATCGAACACGTAGTTCGTCCCGCCGATGGTGACGCTCACCCAGAAATGCGTGAGCTGGAGCGTCGACCCGACCTGGGAGACCGGGATGCCGACATTCGTGAGGAACTGTCCCGCCGTGTTGAGCACGTTGGCGTCGTTAGTCACGCCGAGCCAATTGCTCAGTTGGGAGCCGTTGAGGGCGATGGTTCCCTGAACGATGTTGACAGTGAACCCTGCCTGCTGCAGCAACTCCGCCATCAGCTCGGCTTGATCGAAGGCGTCGCCCTTGCCGTCGAGGATGGTCCCGAGGGACCCCTTGTACTGACCATAGGTCGGAACGAAGTCGATGTTGTTGTAGACGTATTCGTAGATCAGGTCGGGATCGTTCTTGAGCGCGCGGGCGAGCTCACCCACCGATCCAGGCCCTTGAACGATCGCCGCTGCTGAAAGCTGCGGACCGCTCGGCTGCAGCGCGGGGCCGGTGGGCGGTAGCCTCTGTGCATCGACGGCGCGCTCGACAGCAATCGCTTGCTGTGGAGTCATGGGGCGGGGAATTTGCGCGGAGATCCCGGGGACGGCAGGCTGACTCGACGGCGCCTGAGTTTGAGCTGAGGCTGCAGCCGGTGCGAGCACGACGAGGGCGGTGAGTGCGGCTGCACGGAACCACCGAAGAGACCCAAACGCAGTCGTGTTCATGCGCGCGCTCCTCTTGCTCTCGGCGTCGGTGTGTGTGCTGCCGTGGCGTGTTGGCACTGAGCTGGACGATGCGGGCATCGGTCTGCCGCCCCCGGTTGCGGTCAGGGCGGGCCCGGAGGCCCGGGCGGGCCCGGAGGCCCGGGCGGCCCCGCGGGGCCGGTAGTGCCCCTTGGACCGGCGGGTCCCGCCGCACCGGTGGGACCCGGCGGTCCTGCGGGTCCGGTCGGGCCGGTGGGACCCGTCGCTCCTGCTGGTCCCGTGGGCCCGGTCGGGCCCGGCGGCCCCGCCGGGCCTTGGCTCGTCGTGATCGTCCCCATGGTGATGACTTGCTGGGTGCGATTGCCGGCGGCATCGTAGCTGTACTGGATGAAGACGTTGTTGTCGTAGTTGGCGGTGATCACGCGGCCCAAGGCATCGTAGCTGTAGCTCACGAAGCCGTTGCCGGCCTCGGCGGGGGAGCTCGCGAGCGCGCAAGCCGCGGTCGAGGCCAGAAGCGCTGCGCGGGTGAGCCGCCATCCTGACGCCGACATCCTCGCCCTCCTCCCCTGCCCGCTCATGCCGACCTCGCGCGCTTGGGCTCACGCCAGCCGCGCGCGAGCATCACGCTCACCCGCCGCGGCGCCACGTAGTGCGCCGCCTTCGGCTCCCAGCGGTCGTAGTCGAAGTCCTGCTCCTGCGGCCAACCCGTCACGAGGTAGCCGTCCACCCGCATGGTGTGGCTGCCGCCGAGGACGAGGTTGTAGAGCGCCAGCTCCGGCGCGGCCGGGCGCACCGCGATGCTCCGGATCTCCTTCAGCCCCTCGCCGTGACAGACGCGCGCGCCGATCCGCAACGCGCCCACCGCCCGCGTGAGCCCGGTGTTGAGCCACTCCTCCACCCGGCCGTCGGCGAGGATCACGGGGTGATAGAAGCCCCAGTCGTTCAGGAGCTCGCGCGGCTCCACCGCCATCGGGCCCTCGTCGGTCCAATGCGGATGCTCGCCCGTCGTCCAGTGCTCGCCGTTGAGGTGGTAGAGCGAGCGATGCCCGAGCCGCGGCCGGTCGAGCGCCAGCACTTCGTTCGCCTCGCCGTAACGGCCGAGCACGCGCTCGCCCACGCCCACCGTCTCGATCGCCTTGAAGCTCCCGTCCGCCATCGCAACCATCGAGCCCGCGGGGAAGCACGTCCCTCCTTCGGGCGGGGGAGGCGGTGGCGGCGGTGCCGGCGGGCCGGGCGGACCTGGGGGCCCGGGCGGTCCCGCGGGACCGCGCGGCCCGGCAGGTCCCGTCGGGCCAGTGGCGCCTTGGAATCCCTGCGGCCCCGTGGGCCCCGGCGGTCCCGGAGGACCCGCGGCGCCCGTCGGTCCCGCTGGACCGGCAGCGCCGGGCGGGCCGATCGGCCCGGGCAAGCCGCTCGGCAAGGGCGGCTGCGGCGGCGCGGGGCTCGGCGGGGCGCCGAGGGTGTTGCCGGTGGTGGTGACGACGGAGATGCGGTTGCCGGCGGCGTCGTAGTTGTATTGCACCATCACGCCGGTGTCGTAGGTGATCCCCGTCAATCGCCCGAGCGCATCGTAGGCGTAGCTGACGCCGCCGCTGCCGGCCTCGGCGGGGGAGCTCGCGAGCGCGCAAGCCGCAGTCGAGGCCAGAAGCGCTGTGCGGGTGAGCCGCCATCCTGACGCCGACATCCTCGCCCTCCTCCCCTGCCCGCTCATGCCGACCTCGCGCGCCTGGGCTCACGCCAGCCGCGCGCGAGCATCACGCTCACCCGCCGTGGCGCCACGTAGTGCGCCGCCCTCGGCTCCCAGCGGTCGTAGTCGAAGTCCTGCTCCTGCGGCCAACCCGTCACGAGGTAGCCGTCCACCCGCATGGTGTGGCTGCCGCCGAGAACGAGGTTGTAGAGCGCCAGCTCCGGCGCGGCCGGCCGCACCGCGATGCTCCGGATCTCCTTCACGCCATCGCCGTGGCAAGCGCGCGCCCCGATCCGCAGCGTCCCCACCGGACGCGCAAGCCCGGTGTTGAGCCACTCCTCCACCCGGCCGTCGGCGAGGATCACGGGGTGATAGAAGCCCCAGTCGTTCAGGAGCTCGCGCGGGTCCACCGCCATCGGACCCTCCTCGGTCCAATGCGGATGCTCGCCCGTCGTCCAGTGCTCCCCGTTGAGATGATAGAGCGAGCGATGGCCGAGCCGCGGCCGGTCGAGCGCCAGCACCTCGTTCGCCTCGCCGTAACGGCCGAGCACGCGCTCGCCCACGCCCACCGTCTCGATCGCCTTGAAGCTCCCGTCCGCCATCGCAACCATCGAGCCCGCGGGGAAGCACGTCCCCGGCGGAGGCGGTGGTGGCGGGGGCGATCCCGGAGGCCCTGGCGGCCCCACAGGTCCGACGGGCCCGGTGGGTCCCGTGGGTCCCGTTGGACCCGCAGGCCCCGTGGGCCCAGTCGGGCCGCGCGGTCCCGTCACCGTGCCCGGCGGACCCGCGGGACCGGTCGGTCCCGGAGGACCCGCGGCGCCCACCGGACCCGGCGGCCCCGGCGGGCCCATGGTTCCCGGCGGGAACGGCGCGGGCGCCGGCGGCGCGGGCGGCGGCGCGCCCGGCGAGGTCCCGACGACGATCACCTGCTGTGTGCGATTGCCGGCAGCGTCGTAGCTGTACTGGATGGTGACGCCGGTGTCGTAGACCGCCGAGGTCACTCGGCCCGCGGCGTCGTAGGTGAAGGTGACGCTGCCGTTGCCGGCCTCCGCCGGTGCCGCCGCCAGCGCACAGAAGGCGGTTGAGGCCAACAGAGAAGCCCGAATGAGACGCGGTCGATGCGACGGCATATGCCCCCTTTGCCCCCACTCCGGGTTCACGAACGCTTAGGCAATACTGAGCCGTGGCGCGAATCAGTCGCGCGAATACTTACGGTCTTACCGTATTTACGCCCGCCAGACGCGCGCGGGCGCACACCCAGATTGCAGAGAAGCCGTCCCTTCAGAGCGGCTTGACCCCCCTTTGTTGCAAATCGCGTGAACGGTAAAGGAATGCGGCGATCTCTGTCAACACTCGCGTGAAAGAATTTTTAGCTTTCTACGATGGCGGGGCGTGACACCGGCCTTGGCGGCGCGATAGGATGCAGTTGAAAGGGAACGTTCCGCCCGGTTGTAATAAAACCGTAGCACTCGCCACGATTGTTCCCGCCTGGCGAGGTGGAGGCCGAGTAAAGATGAGCGATGCCGGCAATACCGAGGCCCGACTCGACCTCGAGCCCGAGCAACCCGTTGATCTCCCTCTCGTTGTGCGATGCCTTTAGTGGCGCCCTTCGCCGAGCCTTCGTCGGCCATGCCCCGGCTCACTATGAACGTCGCAGCGGGGAGCCCGCCGGGTGATTGATTGGGCGCGGCCAAGGGCTTGGTGGCGACAGTATCGATCTGATGCCCTGCCGCAGGGCGCGCCCCAAAGAAGCTCCAAGTGACGTACGTCCCACCCAACGCGATGCGTCTTGCAAATTCATCGAGTTCTGTCGATTAGACAAAATGGATCGGATAGAACCCAGTTCTGACGCCTTCGAGCCGCTCGACCTCAAAGCGATAGCCACGACGGCGGCAACGGGCGAGTAGGCCCGAATGCCCCTTGCCGCCTTGGCCGGTGAGAACGAGAGCAACATCGGTGCGCGCTACGAAACTCCTTGCGCCGAGCCGTCGATAAGTGGCCCGCACGCGCCGAAGCAAATTTGGAGCGTCATCGTTTCCCTGTTGTCGCGCTGATTCAGCCTCGACAAGCATCGCATGGGCTATCAGCAACCGGGGCGGTTCGGTAAAGGCGGTCTTGTTCGTCAGATGGACACGGAGCTCGGCAAGAACCCTACCAAGCCGTGGCCAATTAGCAGCGGCGCGTGCCAACTCCGCTTCCTCGAGATAGAGACGAGCTCGTACATGCGCCAATCGATACGCGTTGGGTCCCTTTCGAACGGCGGCGAGGGCTCTTGTGGCTCTTGACGGCGATGTCTCACGATAACAGTCCGATTTGAGCAGCAGACACCATAATGGCCCCTGAATGTTGCCGCTTGCCGTTAGCATTTTCGATGCCTTTGCGACCTCTTTCAACGCGTCATCACAGTGACCGGAAAGCGCGAGTGCTTCCGCCCGCACGTAGCATGACCATCCCTTGACCAAGTCTTTTGCATAAGCCGCGGCGTCGTCGATCGCTTGATCTGCAGTGGCGAGGGCGCGGGAGAAGTCACCAACGATCAAGAGCGACTCCGCCAACCACGTTAGCATCTCAATACGCCCGTCAATATCTCGCGCCCGAGAATATGCCTTACTGGCCCGGGCGTATAGCCGGGCAGCGACTTCAGCGCGGCCCTCGATGCGGCGAATTCCGGCCGTAGCGCTCAGCGACCAGCCCATGAAATGCCAGTAGCGTTTACCCCGATCCAGCGCTTTAAGCGCCTTCCTTCGCGTCCTCAACAAGCGATCAAGCTGGTTTAGATCGCGCAGCGCCTCAGCCGGCCGTGAGGAGTTGCGCAGGGTATCAAGGCGACCGAGAAGCGCCGAGGCACGTGCGTCGACGGGGATTTTGGGCTGCTCTAGCAAGGAGGCAAAAATTCGGAGTGCGGCATCATGGCCACAAACGCGGGCGGTGGCACGCCCCAGATCAGCTAGCAGCCGCGGCTCATCCACTGATGGGTCATTCGCAAGGCGCTTGTAGATCGTGAGCGCATGGTCGTACCGGCCGAGCTGTTCAAGCACTCTCGCAACTGCCCAATTGCGTGCACCGGGGGCAATGGCGGTGAAAGCGCGCTGCACTGGTTCTGGCATCGGAAGCGACTTCGGCTCCCTGCTTACCGACAGTGCGGAGATGCGGAGGTCATCATCTTTTGGCAGTTGAGCCGCTAGCCACTCGCCTGTATTCGCCGGAATGATCTCGATCCGATTGCCTAAATCTTCGCAAGCACGAACAAGCTCGAGCGACGGAGGTCCTTTGTGCAAGACCCATTTGATCGCTGCCGCACCGCCCTTAGCAAGCAAGGGCATAATGTCGACGTCGCGCCCACTGTAGCCCAGAACAATGACACTCTTTTCCCTAATGGCGGTCTCGAACGTGCGCCGGGTGCGGCGTTCGAGGCCACCGAGATACTGGCTGATGATTGTGATAATCGACGACAAGCGGTCACACGTGCCGTGCAAGTGGATGATGCGTCTTCGAAGACCGAGGCGCTTGCACGCTTCTTCAAGTAGCAAGTCCTGATTTGTCGTTACGATGGTCGACCGCGTGAGGGCTGCGATGGCGAAGTGTGCGAAATTGGGCTCTGCCTGCTTGAATTGTGCGAAGGGCAAAAAGAGGGTCGCAGGGGGAATTTCGTCCGCGAGCGTCTCAAGGAATATTTCGAGCCGAAGACGCTTCCGTATGGCGGTGCGTAGCTCGAATACGACTTGCTCCGGTAGATAGACCGCTCCGGTCTCACAAAGGAGGTCGAAGATCTTAACGGCGAAGTCGGCCGCGTGAGGTAGGCAGGACGGAGGCGCCGAGGAAACACCGGCGCCAACGAAAAATACCTTTGCTCTTTGCTCTTCAGGCGTCATTAAGCCTCGATTCAGTCGCAGAGGAAGATTGCCTGCCCGTCCGCGAACGACATGGGCCCGGTACAGACTATGCGATAATTGGTGGAGCCAAACGAAAATCAACCGGTCTGAGTTCCTTAGCCTGAGTCCTGCCGGCGCGGATTGCTTCAGGACGAGCAGCTATTGCCGCAGAAAGAGAATTTCGGCGTCACGCGAGGCGGGCGATGCCCGCCTCCACGCCATCAGCGCACGGAGGAGAGTGAGCACACTTAAACATGCATGCGTGTGACTATCCGATCAACGGGGTGGCGCCACCCCGAATAAAATTTCAACAGTGACCGGCAAAGGGCCATCTCGGAAAAAATGGTCAATGTGATTTGCTATCCTTTTTGCTCGCCCTAAAATTGCCAAACGCGAGGACACACGCCCCCGCGCCCGTAACATACTGATTTGGGAGATTTGGCTGTTGACCAGCGAAGCACGTATGTTCGACTCTCGACCGAATTCGCGGCACCGACATGAGCGAAGGTTCCATGGAGACGGGGAAAGACGGTCGGAGTGGCTCATCGGTTACGCCAAAGCTGCTCAACGAGACCGAGACAGCGAGGCTCCTCCGTGTAAAGCCAGCGACGGTTCGCGCAGAACGAATGAGGGGAAGGATCGGGTTCATCCGCATCGGAGCCCGGATATTTTACACGAACGAACAAATCGCGGATTACATTGAGCGACAGTCTGTTCCGCCATGCAAAAGCAATCCAACCAACGCCCCGGTCAAGTCGGAAGCTACTGGCTCAGCAAGAAGCCACGACGAGACCGGATTGACGATATGTGGTGCCGCACTTGGTATGACACCCGAAAACGTCAAACATGCCGTGTCAGCCTTGGCACAACAGACTTTCAAGAGGCAACCCTGCGGCTTGCGTCATGGGTTGTCACTAACGCGCGATCACGCAAAGCCACACCCGATCAAGTCTTGATCGAGTCCGTCCTACTGAATTATTGGAACGATCACGCGCAGCATCTACCAAGCTCCAAGACGCAACGGCTCGGCCTTTCATATTGGCAGGAATTTTGGGCGAAGCGAACGGTTGGTGAAATAACGCCGCACGAACAACGTCAATTTCAGGAGTGGCTGGCAAAGCGAGGCACGGGGCCGAGCGGAGCGGATCGAATCCTATCTGTGGGACGGGCAGCACTCAATCGGGCCCGCAAATGGGAGGAGATCAGCGAGGTTCCTCATATCTTTGGGATGCTCACCGCGGAGGCAAAGCGAGCACGCGAGCCGAAGGGACGTCCATTGGCGCCGGAGGAGTTGGCGCGTTTCATCGACGCGGCGCGTTCGCGACACATGCTGAGTTTTCTGTTGATCGCGGTGAATACGCTTGCGCGACCCGCTGCCATTCTTGACCTCAGCCCGACACAGTTCGACGCGGCGCATGGCATGTTAGATCTTAATCCCCCCGGAAGAATTCAGAACAAGAAATTCCGTCCGGTGGTTCCCGTGACACCATCACTTAGGCCATGGCTGGAGCGCGATCCCGGTCCGAGCGGTCGATATGTGAGTTACCGAAATAAGCCGGTCGGTTCGATTCTCCACATGTGGCGCCTGACACGAGAAGAAGCAGGCTTCGATCAGCGAGTAACGCCCTATTCCATACGTCATGGTCTGGCTCGCGAGCTTCGTAAGCGGCGGGTGCCTACGGAACAGATCAGCCTCTTCCTGGGACATATTCCCGACGGCTCCGCGGCCACGACCTCGATTTATGCGCCGTACGAACCCGGATTTTTGGGCGACGCAGTGGAAGCCATCGAAGATGTAATGAGGGAAATACGCAAGCACCTGAAACGTGCGCAAATCGATCGACCCAATATCGATCCGGCGGAGTCCGCAAACCTTCCGTTAAAGCCGCGTCGACAGGGTGTCGGCGAGACGAAACGGCAAGAAGTTCGATTTCTGATTCTCTCGGGTGTCGCCCACGCTGAGGTGGTTCGTCGGACTGGCGTGTCAGGCGGCACAGTGAGCGCAATCCGACAGGAGTTGAAGAGCGCGACGGCTCTTTATCGCAACACCGATTCGCAAGTTTGCGTGCCCACTGCGTGCCCACCTCCCAGCGACGAGTGCAGCGAGGGTCTTCAACGCATTGAAAAGATTGGTGGGCCCGGCAGGACTCGAACCTGCGACAACACCGTTATGAGCGGCGCGTTCTAACCAACTGAACTACGGGCCCGGTATCAGAAGTCAGAAACCAGATGCCAGAAGCCAGAATAGGGCACGGCAACCCTTCTGGCTTCTGCTTTCTGGCTTCTGGCTTCTGTCAGGTATCGAGGAAACTCCGCAGCTTCCTTGAGCGGCTCGGGTGCTTGAGCTTGCGGAGCGCCTTCGCCTCGATCTGGCGGATGCGCTCGCGGGTCACCGAGAACTGCTGGCCCACTTCCTCGAGCGTGTGGTCGGTGTTCATGCCGATGCCGAAGCGCATGCGGAGCACGCGCTCCTCGCGCGGCGTCAGCGAAGCGAGAACGCGGGTCGTCGTCTCGCGTAGGTTCGCCTGGATCGCGGCCTCCACGGGCAGCACCGCGTTCTTGTCCTCGATGAAGTCGCCGAGATGGCTGTCCTCCTCGTCGCCGATCGGGGTCTCGAGACTGATCGGCTCCTTCGCGATCTTGAGGACCTTGCGCACCTTCTCGAGCGGCATACCGAGCTTCTCCGCGAGCTCCTCGGGGGTGGGCTCGCGGCCGATCTCGTGCAGCATCTGCCGGCTCGTGCGCACGAGCTTGTTGATGGTCTCGATCATGTGCACGGGGATGCGGATCGTGCGCGCCTGGTCGGCGATCGAGCGCGTGATCGCCTGCCGGATCCACCACGTCGCATATGTGGAGAACTTGTAGCCGCGGCGGTACTCGAACTTGTCGACGGCCTTCATCAGGCCGATGTTGCCCTCCTGGATCAGGTCCAGGAACTGCAGGCCGCGGTTCGTGTACTTCTTCGCGATCGAGATCACGAGGCGGAGGTTCGCCTCCACCATCTCCTTCTTCGCCCGGCTCGCCTCGCGCTCGCCGCGCTGCACCGTCGAGACGATGCGGCGGAACTCCGAGGGCGGCAGGCCCGCCTCGCCCGCGATGTTGCCGAGTTCGCCGCGGAGGTCCTTCACCTCGGTCTGATGCCGCTTGATGAAGTTCGCCCAGCCCTTGCCCGAGAGGCGCTGCACGCGCTGGATCCAGCGCGGCGCGAGCTCGTGGCCGAAGTGGTTCTCCAGGAACTCCTGGCGCTTGACGCCGGTGCTCTCGGCAAGACGCAAGAGCTTGCCCTCGATCCCCATCATCTTGCGATTGAGGCCGTAGAGCTGATGCACGAGCTGCTCGATCCGCGCGTTGTTGAGGCGCACGTCGTTCATGGCCTCGACCATCTCGGTCTTGATCTTGGCGTAGCGGCGCTCGGTGGGCTTCGGCAGCTCCTGGCCCTTCTGCATCGCCTCGAGGCGCTGCTCCTGGACCTTGTGAAGCTTCTTGTAGGTCTTGGCGATCGTGTCGAAGGTCTCGAGCACCTGCGGCTTCAGCGTCGCCTCCATCGCGGAGAGCGAGATCGAGGCTTCCTCGTCGCTCTCCTCGCCCTCGGCCGCGATCTCCTCGCCCTCGGGATCGGCCTCGCCGT
>Ga0335069_10001730_pt1 | contig 34683 bp, 27 predicted proteins | sample Lox_Sample_11_FD_206714 | JGI IMG/M metagenome (GOLD analysis project Ga0335069, IMG submission 206714) | Soil microbial communities from Loxahatchee National Wildlife Refuge, Florida, United States - Lox_Sample_1.1 | ecosystem: Environmental > Terrestrial > Soil > Wetlands | place: USA... | reverse complement strand
GAGAGGGCAGGCCTGGTATGATCTTACATTAGCAATCAATCCTTCCAATGATGCGGTCGTTTACGCTGCAGGCGTTGATATCATGACAACCAATAATAGCGGAACGTCCTGGTCTCAACTTACCCAATGGGCTTCGGGCTGCAGCAGTTTGCCTTATGTTCATGCAGATATCCATAATATTATTTTTCAACCGGGTTCATCAACCAGTTTTATAGTTGGTTGTGACGGAGGAGTTTTTTATACTTCGAACGGAGGTTCAACTTTTACCAGTAAGGATAATGGGCTTAATGTTACGCAATATTATGCGGCTGCCATTCATCCTGCATCTGGTTCTAATGATATGCTTGCCGGTGCCCAGGATAACGGGTCTCATGTGTTTGGAAGCTCAGGCCTCAATTCGGTAACAACTGCAACAGGGGGTGATGGCACCGCCTGTTTTATTGATCAGAATAATCCTGCTTATCAGATTACCAGTTATACCTATGGCCAATATGCCCGCTCAACAAATACTGGCACAAGTTTCAGTACATGGTCAACCACAACAAACGGTCGATTTATCAATCCGGCAGATTATGATAACACCACTCAATATTTATACTGCGGGTATACTGACAGAAATGTAAGACGGGTTGGGAAAATAACATCTGGGGCGCCGGTTAATACAAATTTTGCTGTCAGTTCCAATACCAGCTTGCAGGTTTCGGCAGTTAAAGTTGATCCTAATACATCGGATAGTGTTTGGGTCGCTTTTTCCACCGCGGATGATGCTTCTTCTAACCAGGTTCCTGAATTATATGTAGTTGCCGGTGCAAGTACTGCATCCAGGACAATTTCGCAAATAACATCTTTATCATTAACCCCGGGATCTTACATTTCAAGTATTGATATAGAATCAGGGAACAAAAATCATATACTTGTTACCGTTTCTAATTATGGCGTAGCAAGTGTTTGGGAGTCGGAAGATAAAGGAACAACCTGGACATCGCTTGATAACAATGGGGTGAACCTGCCTGACATACCTGTTAGATGGGGGATAATAATACCGTCCACTGCAAATGTTGAAACCGGGGGCACTAACGGAGGCATTATGCTGGCAACAGATTTAGGGGTGTGGTCAACCATAACATCTAACGGAACATCCACTGCCTGGACACAGAATTCAGGGGGGCTGGGAAATGTCAGCACATACATGCTAAAGTTTCGTTCTGCCGATAATGTGGTAGCGGTGGCAACGCATGGGAGAGGGTTATTCACTACCACTTTGGCAAACTCCCCTCTTCCAATCAGTTTTGTTTCATTTGATGGAATGGTTGCAGAAAAATACAATAGCCTTAAATGGAGTGTTGAAAATGAAGTAAACAGTAAAGGCTATTATATTGAACGTGAGTATGTGAATGAAAATTCATTTGCAGATATTGGTTTTGTGAATTCTGAAAATTTGCAAAAAGCACAATATTCTTTCAATGATGAATTTGTTGATCTTGGAAAACCAACTGCGTTTTATCGGCTCAGGCAGGTTGACTTGGACGGCAATGCTAATTATTCAAAAATAATCGCTCTAAACCGGGAACCATCTGGTGGATTGGTCCAGTATATATCTGTAAATGGTAATAATCTTTTTATTAGAATTAATAACGAAAGTAGCGATGGTGTTTTACAAATGCAGCTGTTCGATATGTCGGGTAGCCTGCTGTTGAACAAAACAATAGTACGGCAAAGTCAGTACATCAATATCAGTACACTGTCTCATGCCGTCTATGTGGTCAAACTGATATCTTCCACCGGAGAACAATATGCTCAGAAATTTGTAAAATAATTAATTATTTATTTGTTGTTGGTTTACAGAAATACATCAAATTATTATTTCCAAAAACGAAATTACCGGTATCAGTCTGGTAAACAGAGAATGTCCAATTATAATTTCCTGCAGTGATTTTGATTTCCGATCCATTTAACAACAAGGTACAGGGCATTTCCTGCGTGAGTTGATTATTATAAAAACCTATGTTTCCTGACGCCGTGTTTTCGTTTATTTTGTTTGGAATACTCAGGTATTTGATGAGCAGTGCATCCTTGGCTATAGTTCCTGGATCAGCCCGCCTTCTGTAAACAGCCCATCTACCCAAAACATCATTAATTTTTGCAGAGACCGGGTTATTATATTCATTTTGTGTTATTGCTGTTTTACCCAAAGTCTCATACCAAAAATGGTCAACCTTTTTAAGGCGATGTATAAAAAGGTCGTTATCATCAAGCACAATTTCATTGGCAGAAACTGATTTAATAACATATTCATCCGCAGCGGCAGTCAACACATTATCATCATCTATTTGAGCTTCACCTTCCATCGCCATGCTGGTTATTATACTTGTTCTGGTCATAACTTTATTACTGTCATTGAACTTTAGCTGGATGCTGTCTTTAAAGAGGGTAATTGAACTATCGCTACGTTTTTTTCTTTCAAACTCCTGCCACCTGCCTTGCAGTTGAGAAAGTGTATAATTTGCTTTTTTTTGGGGTGTTGAAGCTTTTTGTAAACGGGATTGCAGGATTTCACCTCTGCGTTTGTATTGGGCATATGAATTACCAGGCATCAGGGATGTAATCACCAATGCAAAAAGAAATCTTGAAAAAACCATAAGCTATTGTTGAACTGGTTTTAATCCTAAAAATAGCAAATATAAGTCTGAAAAAAAGTAGGAAACAAGTGCAGGTTTTCATTATAAGAATAAAAAATCTTTAACTTTACGACCTTCTGAACTGACATTTGAATACCAAACTATGAAGTAACCATTAAGCCGCACCTCTTGCAATTTTTTTCGCAATAGCCTGCGGAATATTTAAAGTAGCATATTTTGCTCTGTTTAATTAAGATTATATGATTGGATACATTTGGGATCATCTGCATTATGTGTCGCTGGTTCTTCTTCTTATTGCCTGTATTTTCCAATTACGTGCCATTTATTTAAAAAAGGTCATGATCAATGAATATGGTTTCATGTTTCCTCCCAGCTTTTTAGGAACTATAAGAATTCATGAATTGAGGGCCAATCGCAGCCAGGCAAATTCTGAAAGTTTGAAAAAAGTAATATCTTCTTTTATTAAGACAAAAAAATGGTTTTATATATTTCTTTTTGCGGCAGCTTTTGTATTGATCGGTCCACATCTTTTTAAGCTATGGGTTTCCGATGGAAAAAGAATGTGAAAAATCAGATAGTCATTACCGATAATAAAATTGAAATTACATTCTGTTATAAAAGGCATCAGTCAGCTTAATTAACTGATAGGGGCAGATTTCTTTTCTTCTTCTTCACGTGTGCGATTTACTTCCAGCTCTTCCAATTTCTTTTTACCATAAGCCGCCCTGGTGATTACCACAAAAAGAACAGGAACGATAAAAATCGCCAAGCCGGTTGCGGCCAACATACCTCCCAGTACGGTCCATCCAATGGTATTTCTCGCCACTGAACTTGCGCCTGTGGCTAATGCAAGTGGTAGTACTCCTAATATAAATGCAATTGATGTCATCAGAATTGGCCGCAAACGCAGTTTTACCGCATCAAGTGTGGCTGGAATAACAGCTATTCCCCGGTCAACTCTTTCTTTTGCAAATTCAACAATCAAAATCGCATTTTTTGCAGACAAGCCGATTAGGGTTATCAAACCTATTTGTGCATAAACATTGTTGGTTAATCTTGGAATAAACGTTAATGCAGTAATAGCGCCGAGAACGCCGACGGGAACCGCCAGCAGTACGGAAAAAGGAACAGAAAAACTTTCGTACAAAGCAGCGAGAAAAAGAAATACAAACACAACAGATAGTGCAAAAATGTAAACAGCGCTGGATCCTGACTTTATTTCCTGCAAACTCAGGCCCGAAAACTCATAGCCATAACCTTCTGGTAAAATTTTTGCAGCAGTCCGCTGTAATGCTTCAAGTGCTTGCCCGCTGCTGAATCCCTGTTTTGCATTGCCGTCCACTTCAGCGCTTCTGTATATATTGAAATGTGAAATAAGCGGAGCAGTCTCCGTTACCTTATAACTAACCACGGTACTCAGGGGGATCATTTCGCTTGATGAATTTTTTACGTAATACTGCCCGATATTTTTTATATCATTTCTGAAATTGGTATCGGCCTGGGCGACTACATAAAAATTTCGGCCATAAATAGTAAGCTGGTTGATGTAAGCGCTGCCCATATACATTTGCATGGTGCTATATACATCAGATAAATTTAACCCCAGTTTTTTACACTTTTCCCTGTCAACATCAACTTCATACCCAGGAGTATGGGCAGAGAAAAAAGTGAACGCTCCGGCAATCTCCGGTTGTTTGTTTGCTTCAGCAACAAAACTGTTTACTATTTTTTCGAAAGTTTTTATATCATCATTCGATTGTTTTTGTTCAATCTGAATGCTGAAACCGCCGGCGTTTCCGAGCCCGGGAATTGCCGGTGGGGGAATAACTACAATCCTTGCTTCTTTGATTACTGAAAATCTTTTATTCAACTCGGCAATAATGCCCTGGAGCTGCTGTGATTTATCTGTCCGTTCATCCCAGGGTTTTAATTGCATGAATATGGTTCCGCTGTTTGATTTAATGCCGAATGTCAGTACGTTCAACCCGCCAAGCGCAGCATAATGACCGACACCGGGAACCTCTTTAATAATTTTCATCATGCTGTCAAGTACATTCAAGCTTCTTGTTGTAGATGATGCTTCCGGAATTTCAAAAGTAATATAAACCCTCCCTTCGTCTTCAGTAGGGATAAAACCTGTTGGTTTTGATTTAAACAGAAAGATATCGCCGGCGATAATGCATGCCAATAACACAATTACCAGCGGGGCTCTTTTTATCCAGCCTTTTACAGAAAGCGTGTAATTCAGGCTTAATTTTCTGTATCCTTCATTGAAGAAATAGAAAAATTTATTCAACCCTTTTGATTGCTTGTTAATATTCTGCGGCCGTAGCATTAATGAACAAAGTGCAGGTGTAAGCGATAATGCGACAAATGCGGATATTAAAACCGAAATGGCAATGGTAATTGCGAATTGCTGATACAATCTGCCTACTATTCCCGGAATAAACCCGACAGGAACGAATACAGCTGCCAATATTAGTGCAATGGCGATAACCGGACCTGTAATATCTTTCAAAGCTTTTGCTGTGGCCTCTTTTGCCGATATATGTTCATTGTCGATATAGTGTTGTACCGCTTCCACCACAACGATTGCATCGTCAACTACGATGCCAATAGCCAGCACAAATCCAAACATGGTAAGTGTGTTGATCGTAAAGCCAAGAGGAATAAAGAAGATAAATGTGCCGATAATGGCCACGGGAATAGCAAGGATAGGGATTAATGTAGAGCGCCAGTTTTGCAGAAATAAAAACACTACGATGGTCACAAGTAATAGTGCTATCAATAGGGTTTTTACCACATCGTCAATAGAAACCTTTACCACAGATACGGACTCGAAAGGCACCCTGTAATCCACATCTGTAGGAAAATATTTTTTCATATCGGCCATAGCTTTGTACACCCCTTCTGCAGTTGATAAAGCATTACTTCCCGGAGCTTGATAAATCAGCAAATAGGATGCACGTTGCCCGTCGACAAATGAATTTGCAGTATAGCTTACCTTGCCCAACTGCACCCGGGCAACATCTTTCAAATGCACTATTGAGTTTTGATCAGGATTAGAACGGATCACAATATTTTCAAAATCCTGTTGCGTGGTGAGCCGGCTGTTGGTAAATACGGTGAACTCAAAAGCTGAGGAAGAATTTTGCGGGGGTGCTGCTACAGACCCTGCTGCTATCTGTAAATTTTGTTCGTTGATCGCATTTTGTACGTCATTGGCCGTTAGCCCAAGCTGTGCAAGTTTATCCGTATGCAACCAGATACGCATACTGAAATTATCAGCTCTGCTCAGCACATCTCCGACTCCCGGAACACGAAGCAGCTGGTCACGTACATATATGTTGGCATAGTTGTCCATAAAAGGAACTGAATGCGTCCCTTTGGGAGAATACATGGCCACAAGCATTAGTATGCTGGGATTTCGTTTCAAGGTGGTGATGCCCAGGCGTTGCACTTGTGACGGTAATGTAGGTGTAGCAATTCCAACACGATTTTGTATATCCAGCGCAACAATATTCGGATCAGCGTCAACATTCAGTGTTGCAGTAATACTACTCTGACCATTGTTTGCACTGTTACTTTGAATGTATGCGATTCCCGGAACGCCGTTTACCTGGGTTTCAATTGCCGTAGTGGTCGTTTGTTCAACTGTCTGCGCATCAGCACCAGGAAAATTTGCCGAGATAGAAACGGTGGGCGGAGTAATGTTTGGATACTGGCTCACAGGCATATTGTATATTGCCAGCGTACCTACCATCACAATCACGACCGAAATAACAATTGCCGTTACCGGTCTCCTGAGAAATATGTTTGTTGACTGCATAATCTTTTTTTGAAATACCCGCATTAGCGGGCTTCTGCCTTACTAACACTTATGTATAACCGAATATCAATAATTGAGGCTCTTGTCTCTGGCCCCCTGATTATTCATTGTTTTTTTGGGCCTCCAACTATTACTGCTGCGCTGTCTCTTAATTTCTGAACTCCTTCCGTTACCACAGAGTCTCCGATGTCTAATCCACTTCTTACAACTATTTTATCGTTTATTCTGGCGCCTAATATTATTTTATGTTGCAAAGCCCTGTTGCCTTTTATAGTAAAAACAAAATATTCACCCAGCTGCTCTGTAACGGCTTTGTAGGGTATTAACAAACTCTTTTCTCCTGCGTTGTTTTGTACGCGTACATTACAGGTGATACCTGCACGTAAAATTTGTTTGGGATTGGAAAATACCAGCCTTGCTTTAATTGTTCCTGTTTGTGGATCGACTGCACGGTCCAGCAAGCTTAAATGGCCCGGATGTTCGTAAACAGATTGCCCCGGTAATAACAAGAGAAAAGTTGAATCTTTGGGGTTTTCCGTTTTGTTTAATAATTGTGCAAATCTGCCGATCTGTATCTGGTCAACTGCAAAGTCAACAGCCATCGGGTCGTCTGTAGAAACCGTATTCAGTACTGTTTGACCTGGTGAAACTGCTGCACCCATTTTTACCTGTGAGATGCCGATTGTTCCTGTAAATGGAGCGTAGATGACAGAGTATTTCAGATTTGTCTGCACACTGTTCACATTGGCTTTTGCTGCTTCAACCTGCATTTTAGCAGCTTGCAAATCAGCTATTGCATGATCAAGGGTCTGTTTTGCAATAGCATCTTTTTGTGCAAGTTCATTATACCTGTCTGCATCCTGCTGTGCTTTTGCCTCATTTGATTTTGCCACATTCAGGTTGGCAATTGATTGTTCGTATTGTGCTTTATATTGCTGTTGGTCTATTTCATATAATTTCTGGCCTTTTACTACGTGTTGCCCGTCTTTAAAAAAAATGCCTGTAATGTAACCTGTAACCTGTGGTCTTATATCGACCTGGTTTAATGGAGTAACAGTAGCCGGGTATTCATCATAGTATGCAGAATTGCCTTCCTGTGCAATATATGTACTTACCGGAGTCGGAGGCAGCGTTTTTGATTGTTGCTGCGGGTTGCCGCATGATGCAATCAATGCAACTATCATCAAATATCCTGCCTGCCTTAAATGCTTTATCATACAAAAAATGTTTTCAGTTAAGTATTGCGGTTAGCCGGGGCTGCATTTATCGCTTTGAAATTGTTTTTTACCACTGGCTGTTTTTCGATATGACGAAGTGAAAGCCGTGATGTTCAATAGCGCTAATACAACCTGTTTTATATAATTGTCAGCTCTGGGTACAACTTTCCGTTTCATAGTATGTAAATCCTCTTTTACTCAATACCGGATTGTACCGAGCGCTTTCTGCACATCTAATTTGCTGCTGAGTACCTGGTACAAAGCATTGGTATAATTCGATTGAGCATTTCTTAAATCCGTTTCTGCAGTGATTACATCCAAATATGTTTTAATGCCTGCCCGGTATTGCAGTTCCAGCGTGTTGTATACATCCCGGGCGAGATCCACATTTTCTTTCAGGGCATAATAATCGCCGAGATAACCTTTGTACGAAGCCAATACCTGGGCATACTGCGCATTAATATTATTTTTTAACGAAGCTATATCCCAGTCTACGCGTTTTACCTGAAGCTCTGCAATACGTATATTTTGTGTGCGTTTTGTTCCCTGGAAAATTGGAATGGACATTTGGATGCCCGCATATGAATAAGGAAAATTCTGTGTATATAGTTTCGAAAACTCATCATTGAAATAAGATAAGCTGTAATTCCCAAAAGCTGAAACAGAGGGTAGGTAACTCCATTTTTCATATTTAAGATTGGCAAGTTGTAATTTTTTTTGTGTTTCCAGTAATTGATATTCAATACGGTTATTATAATTTACTGTCTCATTGGTATCCATCAATACCTGTCTTTCCATCTCAGTACTGTCATATTGCAACTGCAAATCACCATTAGCAGGGTATCCCATTAAAGATTTTAGCGTGGCTATTTTCGCCTTGAGTAATTCAGTTGCGGATTTTTTTTGTGCTTTTGAATTATTCAGGGAAATGGATGCGCGTTTGTAATCAGTTTTATCAACTACTCCTCCCTGGTATTGATTATACGAATCTTTCAGGCTTCTTTCCAGTCGCACAATATCTTCATCCAGCAGGTCAATTTGTTTTTGTGTAAGCAGTACATCATAAAATGCTTTACTCACGTTTACAGCAATATCAATTTTATTACTTGTAGTAGTTTGCTTTATTTGTTTGCGGACATCGTTAGCTGATTTTAATGCCAATAAAGCATCACGGTTAAAAATATTTTGTGTAGCATTTAGACCTGCCAGTGAAGTATTGTAAGTGCCGGTTTTATAGATGGCACCTCCAAAATTTGCGGCAGGTAATTGGAAATTATTTTGATAATTGGCATTCAAACTGATTTGCGGGAACCAGTCTGCCAATTTGCTTTTGATTTCATGTTCGGTTATCTGTTCATCCAGCAAAGCCTGTTGAATAAGCGGATAATGTATAATAGCATATGCTACGCAACCTTGCAGCGTGGCATTTTGCAAAAGGGAATCATTATTTTTTTGCGAAAATGCTGAAAAATATAAAGCAACAAAGCCAAAACTGAACAAAAATTTCCTCATACTTATGTGATAATTTGCTTTATTTTTTGATAACATTAAAACAGCCGGTTAAAAACTGATGTCAAATAAATTATTAAGATAATTGCCGCAGGTGGCAAGCAGTCTTATTTCATAACATCATTAGCCGGATCACAAATATAAATACCAATAAAGTTATATTGCCATGAAATTTAGTAACCAGGAAATAACCGATGTATAATTTATGAATCTGCATGCATCATTTTTATAGACCTTTCGTGTAATGAAGGCCGGAATTGTTTATTTTTTTATTATCCGATAAGTTATATGCGTAGTAAAATCTGAATGTTTAGTTTTAATGATTTTCCTATCGAATTTAGCCATACTAATTTGATCAAATAATCTTACACCTTTCCCGATTAAAAGAGGGGCAATATGAATAGTAAATTCATCAATCAGGCTTGTATTCAAGGCTTGTTGAATGGTGTCTGCAACCACCTTGTATCCTGATATCTTTGTCATTTGCAGCCTGCCGGGCATTTGTAAATGCGCTTTCCAGGCCGTCATTGATAAAATAAAAAGCGGTTGTTCCTTTTTGAACCCATGGCTCCCTTTTTTTGTGTGTAAGAACAAATACGGGAGCTTTGAATAGGTCTTGGGGCCGGTTTGGCTTCCCTTCTTCAAACATTCTTTGGCCCATTATGTATGCGCCAGCTCTTGCGAACACCTCATTAATCAAATCGCCATCACTTCCGTTTTCTTCTCCACCCTGTTTGCCATGGTACTTCCAGAAAGCTTTTTGTCTGAACATCCAGTGGTGGATGGACGAACCATTGTCGCCAAGCGGATTTTTTGGCCCACGGTTTTCGCCAGCTATAAAACCGTCAAGCGATATGCCTGTATCAAAAAAAGTCTTACTCATGGGGTTTCTATTTAAATGATCTATGGCCGGTTATCATTAAACCATAAATAAATTAAATATAAAAGTTTTGATTCATTTCCGCAGGCTAAGCAGTAATCCCTTCCAGATATTCTTTCAATGGCCTGGTAATGATATAAGTCCACCTTGTTCGCATTTTTTTCTTGTAAAATCAAAAAGGTTTTGTAAGAAAGTTTTCAGGCCCTGATGCGTTAATTTTAATTTGAAATTAATTTTTGGAGACTAATTCTTCCAGGCGCAACAAACTTTGCGACCAGCCTTCGTCCATTCCACCAACATAAGGTTTTGCTTCTTCACTTACCTCAGTAACCATAGCATGTAGTGTAAGTTTTGTGTGTTTTCCGTCTTCTTCAAAAGTAACAGTATTTATTGCTTCAAAAATGGCCCCGCCTTTTTTGTTAAGCGCTCCGCTAGTAAAAACGATTTTTTCAGGTTTTACAATTTCTATGAATTCTCCCGCCATGGGGTAAACCGTTCCGTCAGGGGCTTTCATTTCAATATAAATTTTCCCGCCTGGTTTAGGATCAATTTCACAAACCGGGTTGGAGAAACCTTGAGGTCCCCACCATTTTACTAACTGGTTAATATCAACCCATGCGTTAAAGACCGCTTGCCGCGGTGATTTTAAAATACGAGTCAATGTTAGTTCTTTTTCCGGAATAATTCCCAGTAAGTAGTTTTCAAGTTTGTCAATATTTTGCTGCAGGCCAATATCAGCTTTATAAGTTTTAATTGTTTGTTCTTTTATTTCCGGTGAAGCAAACACCATAGTAAAATGAAGTATTGTTTTCTGGTGCAGGGATTCAAGCAGGATGGTAGTGCGGTGTTTCGGGCCAGTCAGGTGTTCAAATACAATCTTCTCAGGCTTTATCAGTTCAATATATTGAATTTCGTTTTTATAATCGGTTCCGTCTGGCCCGTGCATGGTAGGCTCCAATGACCTCCTTTTTGTACTTCCATCCGATGTATGGTATTGGTAAAACCTTGAGGCCCCCACCACATCTTGATATGATCCGGTTGTGTAAAGACTTTCCAGACAAGGCTTCTTGGAGCATTTAAAGTACGTGTAATGGAAAGCGTTCTTTGTGCAATATTATTTTCTGCTGTGCTCGTTTTTGTCATAATTAGGTATTTGAGTATTTTTTAAAAATTCCTTGTATATTTTTACTGCTAAATATCAACGTAACTTTCTATGTCTTCCGGCTTTTTTCTTTACAGTTTTTTTTGAAGATTGTAATTCATTCAGGTAATTTTCAAGTGCGTCAAATTTTGCATTCCAGAAATTTTTATATTGTTCTACCCAGTCTGAAACCTCACTGAGTTTTTGAAGTTTGGCTTTGCAATAACGTTCGCGGCCACGTTGTTTAATTTCGATAAGGCCACATTCGGTCAGTATTTTAATGTGCTTTGAGATAGCGGGCCTGCTTACATCAAAGTTTTCAGCCACTGCATTTAGATTCAGTGATTGATTTGCAATCATATTAATAATTGCCCTTCTTGTTGGATCGGCTATTGCTTGAAAAACATCCCTTCTCATATGCCGGGTTATTTATTGCGTAACTGTTCGGTTACAAATATATGAAACCATTTGGTTACGGGAAATTTTATTTTAGTAAGTAAGGAACCGATGTTTGCAAGAAACTTAGTAACCTCTGTTGTAGATTTTGAATAATAGGCTCCAAATAAAAAAGCAGGTAAAACTTACCTGCTTTTGTTGTGCTTTTTCAGAATACGTTACTTTTTTTCTTCTTCTTTTCCGTTAATCTTATCCCACAAATGATGAGCCTTATCCTTTAACTCATCGAGTTTTTCATTAGCCTCCTGTTGTAGCTTTCCGGATTTCGCATCTTCCCAAACCTGGGTTGCTTTTTCTTCTACACCATCTGCCAGGTGGCTTGCCTTTTCTTTAAGATCATTAAGTGTTGCAGATGCTTTTTCTTTGAGTTCGTTTGCTTTGTCTGATAAGGATTGATTGTCTGTCATAAAAAACAGTTTGAATAATGAATGGAAAATATTTAATTAGGAAGGAAAGTTAGCGATTTTCAATAAATCCAAACTTTTTTTGAACCATATCAAATAATAGTCTATCACTTGCTGTGCATCAAACAAGCTGGGAATTATGCGTTACTGTTTTTGGTTGATTAATTTTTACGTTATGGTTAGCTCAAACGATAAAAAAAGAAGATAAGTTGAAGGCCTAAAAGAAATAAAACTACTCTTTGCAATTCGAACTTATTTGGCTATCAATTGCTTCGCGGAAGCGGGTATAAAATTCTTTTTTTAAATCCTCTCTTGGTTTTTCCACTATAAGCACGGCAACATAGTTTCTGCACTTATCAAGAACGGGGTATACGCCAAGAAAATCATAGCAGGTCATTACTGTTCCAGAACCATCTCCGTTCATGTCCTCAATCCATGTACCAAGGCCATAATGGAGCCCTTCCGTAATTTTTGGAGTATACTTTACCGGTAGTTGGGTAAATTGTGCGGTTTCAATTTCATTCACTGCCTTTTCTGTTAAAATCCGTTTGCCTTCAAACATTCCTTTGTTTAATAACATCGACAGAAAATTTACGTAATCAAGCACCGTAGAATGTGCGCCGCCAGATGGATTTATGGCACCGCCTGCATCATTAGCAAAACTTGTTCCTCTCATTTTTAAAGGTCTGAGAATTCTTTCCTGCATGAGCCTGTCAAAACTTTTTTTACTGATCACTTCAAGCACTCTTGCGGCAATACTCGGCCCCATATCACTATAATAAAATTCAGTGCCAGGGTTTGCCTGTATTTCTTTTTTTGCATAACTGTTTACATCATCTTCCAGACTTTCATGTTTACTTTTGTCAAAGAATTTGCCAACGCCGGCATCAGCATGGATGCCTGTTGTATTAGTAAGGCAATTACGGATAGTAATATAGTTTTTCATATACTTTTCGAACATGGGAATATATTTGCTCACATTGTCTTCTAATGAAATTTTTCCCTCATCAACAAAAGTCATCACCAGAGCTGCAGTCATCCAGTTCCCTGCATTAAAAATGGGCGCCTGAGCTTTTGCAGTAAAATCAGTTGTTTGTTTTTGATAAATTATTTTTCCATCTTTAAAGATGGCCATTGCAAAATTTTTTCCCAGTTCTTTTTGGTTCTGTTTGAACAGGTTTTCGATATCTGTAAAATTGTATTGGGAGAAAGCGTTCAGACATAATAGCAGCATCATTATCATATAGCTGCATAGCAGGCAGAAGCGCTTTGTTTTTAATGACATATTAGCAATATTTATTTTTTGGATTACGATTTGTGAACCTATTATTATTAATTTAAAAACTGCATTACTAACAAATTTAATAGCTAATTGTTAACCTCGTTTTGCAGTTTGGCTAATTAACTTAAAACTATGAATTTAAATAATTTCACAATTAAAGCTCAGGAAGCAGTTGCTCAATCTCAACAAATTGCTTTCAATAATTCAAATGCCAACATAGAAACGGAACATATTCTGAAGGCGTTGCTTTCAGATAAAGATTCTGCTGTTGAATTTTTGTTGAAGAAGAATAATGTCAATACCAATTTCCTGGAGTCGAAATTAGATGAAAGCATTGATAAGCTTCCCAAAATAAGCGGGGGGGAACCTGCGCAATCTATTAGTCGGGATGCCAACAATGCTATCCTTCGTGCCGGTGCAGACCTGAAAAAATTTGGCGACGAATTTGTGAGCGTAGAGCACTTGTTGATAGCGCTGATTCAGGGAAATGATAATACTTCAAAATTGATGAAAGATGCAGGTGCAACGGAAAAGGGATTGATTATTGCCGTAAAAGAATTGAGAAAAGGAAAAACCGTTTCTTCTCAAACTTCTGAAACGCAATTTAATTCTTTAAACAGGTATGCAAAAAACCTGAATGAACTGGCAAAGCAAGGTAAGCTTGACCCGGTAATCGGTCGAGATGAAGAGATTAGAAGAACCTTGCATATACTTTCACGCCGTTCCAAAAACAATCCGATTTTAGTTGGTGAGCCTGGCGTTGGTAAAACAGCTATTGCTGAAGGTTTGGCTCATCGGATTGTAAATGGCGATGTTCCGGAAAATTTAAAAACAAAAATCATTTATGCCCTTGATATGGGCTTGCTCATTGCCGGTGCTAAATATAAAGGAGAATTTGAAGAAAGATTGAAAGGTGTTGTAAAGGAAGTGGCAGAAAGTGATGGGGAGATAATTTTATTCATAGATGAAATACATACACTTGTGGGTGCAGGCGGCGGGGAGGGAGCGATGGACGCAGCGAATATTTTGAAACCTGCCCTTGCCCGGGGAGAATTGAGAGCTATAGGCGCAACTACATTGAACGAATACCAGAAATACTTTGAAAAGGATAAAGCACTTGAAAGACGTTTTCAGAAAGTGATGATCGACGAACCAAGCGAAGAAGATGCAATCTCTATTCTGCGCGGTTTGAAAGACAGGTATGAAACACATCATCATGTGCGTATCAAAGATGAAGCAATTATAGCGGCAGTGGAATTATCGCACCGGTATATTACTGACCGGTTTTTACCAGATAAAGCAATTGACCTGATTGATGAAAGTGCGGCAAAACTCAAGCTTGAAATGAATTCTATGCCGGAAGAGTTGGACAAACTGGAAAGAAATATTCGTCAGCTGGAAATTGAGCGGGAGGCAATTAAGAGAGAAAATGATGAAGAAACACTTCGTGAATTAAGTGCTGAAATCGGAAACCTCAGTGTGGAAAGAGATACATTGAAAGCAAAATGGAAACAGGAAAAAGAGCTTGTTGACAAAGTTCAGAATTCAAAAGCGGAAATAGAAAACATGAAATTAGCTGCGGAGAAAGCGGAGCGTGAGGGTAATTATGGGAAGGTGGCTGAGATCAGGTATGGCAAGATTAAAGAACAGGAAAAAGTTATTGAGGAATACTCTAGGCAATTGTCATCTATCAGTGAAAATTCCCGTTTAATGAAAGAAGAAGTGGATGCTGAAGATATTGCTGAAGCCGTTGCTAAGTCAACAGGAATACCGGTTTCAAAAATGTTGCAGAGTGAAAAAGAAAAATTATTGAATCTTGAAGATGAACTGCACAAAAAAGTGGTAGGGCAGGATGAAGCGATAACAGCAGTAGCTGATGCTATTCGCCGTAGTCGTGCAGGTTTACAGGATCCCAAAAAACCGATCGGGTCTTTCATATTTCTTGGCACAACTGGTGTTGGTAAAACTGAGCTGGCAAAAGCTCTGGCAGCATATCTTTTCGATGATGAAAGCATGATGACTAGGATTGATATGAGTGAATATCAGGAAAAGCATTCGGTAAGCAGGTTAGTTGGCGCCCCTCCGGGTTATGTAGGTTATGATGAAGGAGGGCAACTGACAGAAGCCGTGCGAAGAAAGCCTTATAGTGTGGTTTTGCTTGATGAAATTGAAAAAGCGCATCCGGATGTATTCAATATATTGCTACAGGTATTAGATGATGGTCGCTTGACGGATAATAAGGGTAGGGTAGTAAATTTCAAGAATACAATTATTATTATGACGAGTAATATGGGAAGTGCTGTTATACAGGAGAATTTTGAAAAAATTAATGAGAAAAACCGCGAAGATATTGTTGAATCAACAAAGTCAGAAGTGATGAACCTGCTCAAACAAACTATCCGGCCAGAGTTTCTGAACAGGATTGATGAGGTTATCATGTTTCAGCCGTTGCTTAAAAACGAAATTCGTGGTATTATTCAAATACAACTCAATGTATTGAAAGATATAGTGGCAAAAAACGGCATTGTATTAGATTTCAGTGAATATGCAATTGATTACCTTGCAGAAAATGGTTTTGACCCTCAATTTGGCGCAAGACCACTTAAAAGGTTGATTCAGAAAGAAATAGTAAATGAGTTAAGTAAGAAAATTTTGTCCGGCAGTATTGATAAAGCGCACCCTGTTTTAGTGGATGTTTTTGATGGGACTGTGGTTTTCAGAAATGAAGGACCGGCCCAGCAAAACCGCTCATCAAATGGACAAAAACATAAAGCCGCACATTAAAGTTTTTGCATTATCATTGTGAACTAAAAAAAGTGATGGTTGTTTAAATAGGTATGGCAATGAAACCAAAAGAAACGGTAGAAATAATACCAACAAAGCAAATTTTTGTAGGGGATCCCAAAGCTCCGGTTACTTTAGTAGAATATGGGGATTATGAAAGCGAGGCCTGCGCCAAAGCTAATGAAGTGGTAAAACAATTACTTGAAAGTTTTAAAGGAAAGATTAAATTTAATTTCAGGCATTTTCCCCTCACAAAAATTCACCAGCGGAGTTTGAAAGCTGCAGAGGCTTCTGTTGCCGCTGCTCAGGAAGGTAAATTCTGGGAAATGCATAATATTTTATTTGCTAACAGGAGAACACTTGGCACCACGAGTTTAAAGTTGCATTCCATTGAAGCCGGTATCACCAGTAAAAAATTTCTTGATGACCTGGTTAATGCTACTTATGGCTGGCAGGTGCAAGGCGATTTAAAAGAAGGTATTGACAAGGGCGTGAAAGATGTTCCTGCTTTTTTTATCAATGGAGAATTATTTACAGGCAAACCTACTTACGATAACCTGAGTAAGGCTTTAAGCAATGCTTTAAGACATTCAAAAAGAAAACCTGCAACAAAGCAGCGGGCGTAATTAATATTCCTTGTGTTAAAGAAAATCCTGATGTTTTATTTGCATCAGGATTTTTTAATTGTAAAAAAGCCCTCTGTGAAAACAGAAGGCCGTCTAACGATTGCTTGCCATATGAAAAACTTAAAATAATATATATTATATAAAATTACAATTTAAATTATTTTATTACTTTGTTCCACAAAATAACAAAAAAAGCATTAAATAATTACATTATTTTTTTCAACATTTATAAAAATTTTATTTTAGGCTAATTTTTTTCCAGGATAGATTTCCAACGCTTTTTCAAGGCAGTTCATTGCTTTATGCAGGGAGTTGGTATCCAGCACATAAGCTAATCTTACTTCATTTTTTCCCAGTCCGTTTGTTGCATAAAAGCCGGTGGCTGGTGCAACCATTATGGTTTGTTGTTCATAAGAAAAGTGCTCGAGGAGCCATTGGGCAAATTTGTCGGAGTCATCTATAGGTAATTTAGCAATTGCATAGAAAGCCCCTCCTGGCCTGGGACAGAAAACTCCGGGAATTTTATTCAGCCTGTCGACCAGGATATTTCTTCGTTTCAGGTATTCGGCTTTGGTATGATTGAAATAATCATCAGGTAAGTCTACCGCGGCTTCAGCAAGAATTTGTGCAAACGAAGGTGGGCTTAATCTTGCTTGCGCGAATTTCATGACAGTGTCATAAATCAATTTGTTTTTCGTAACAAGAGCTCCGATTCTTCCTCCACAAGCACTATAACGTTTGGATATCGTATCCATCAAAATGACATTATTTTCAGCTCCTTTAAGATTCATTGCGCTAAAGTGTTCACCGCTATAGCAAAACTCACGGTAAGCTTCATCTGAAAAAAGATAAAGATCATGTTTAATAATAATGTTTTTTAGAGTTTCCATTTCTTTAGGGCTATATAAATAACCTGTTGGATTATTGGGATTGCAGATTACAATAGCCTTTGTTTTTGGTGTAATTGCCTTTTCAAATTCTTCGATTGGAGGTAATGCAAAACCTGTTTCAATATATGAGGTAACAGGTTTTACAACAACACCTGCAGCTACGGCAAATCCATTATAATTTGCGTAAAAAGGTTCAGGAATTATTACTTCGTCGCCAGGATCAAGACAGCTCATAAAACCAAATAATATTGCTTCAGATCCGCCGGTTGTTATTATGATGTGGCTATAATCAACATCCATTCCCAGCTTTTTATAATACTGAGCTAACTTTCTTCTGTAACTTTCATTTCCTGCGCTATGGCTATATTCCAGAACCTTGAAATCAAAATTTCTTACTGCATCAAGTGCGGCTTTTGGTGTTTCGATATCAGGTTGACCAATATTTAAGTGATAAACTTTTATCCCCTTTTTCTTTGCTTCTTCTGCATACGGAACTAACTTCCTGATTGGTGAAGGAGGCATTAATTTGCCACGGTTACTTATATTTAGCATATAACAAAAATATGTCCTTATCCCGAATCATGCATGATGCATCTCATATCTAAAAAATAAAACCCCCAAAATTTGCAATTTGGGGATTTTCACTTTTAAAGAATTTTCCTTGCTATTTAAAGACCTGATTTGACTGGCTTAGGTTGTTGTTTGTCTTTATCTGCTTCATATTTTACAAAAGCGTCAGCTGTTAATACCTCACCAGTTATTCTCAATTGTAATGGTAAGTCGATGCCAGCAATTTTTACTGTAATTGTTTTATTAAAAGGCCCGGGTGCAGCCGCATTAAAACCTGCGATAATTTTATTGCTTTGCCCTTTGGCAATAGGGGCTTCAGGTTTAACCGGCGTAGTGCATCCGCATGAAGGAACAGCTGATTCAATAACAACAGGTGCATCGCTTACATTTGAAAAATCGAAATTATGAGTAACCGGGGTACCTTGTTTTATCTTTCCGAAATCCCAGGTAATTTCTTTGAACTTTACTACATCTTCAGCTTTTTTTTGCTGTGCAAAAATCGTTATGGATAAGGCGATTGCACTAAAAAATAAAAATGCTTTTTTCATGTTTATTGATTTATTTGTTTTAATAATTGAACGGATGAATTTTCCGGGGCCGAAGTTACAGGAGATTTATACACTTCTCCGGTAATCATTAATGTTTTTGTTTGATGATTACCATAAAAAATAGTAACAGTTTTATTAAAGTGTCCTTCAGCATAAGCATTATAGCCCACTTTTATCGGGGCGGTTGATCCCGCAGCAATGGGCGCTTTACTCCATTCCGGCGTAGTGCATCCGCAAGATGCCTGTACATTTTCCAAAATTAGAGGTTCGGTTCCCGTATTTACAATTTCAAAAACATACGTAGCTGGCCTTCCTTGAGGTATTTTACCAAAATCGTGTTTCGGTTCTTTTAGCAGCAAAACATCATTGTTTTTTGCAGTATTCGCATCGGTAATAGAAGCTGATGAATTTTGCGCTTCGACTGCGGAACTGATTGCAAATAAACAAGCAAATAATATTATACTTCTTTTCAGGAAATGGAGTATTTTCATAACTTATAAAGTTACAAACTAAACGTAAGTTTCACCAATAAATTTTGGGTAGTTTGTTTTTTAACAATCGATATCTTCGGAATGGTTGTTGCCCGGATAATCCTATTTTTGCTGGTATGGAAAATCTTTCTTCTAACGAATTGATGGCTCACGAAAAAGTAACATTCGATAATTTCAGGAATGAAGTACTGAAAGATTATCGAATGGCTTTTGAGAGCCGTGAAGCCAGCCTTTTAGGAAGAAAAGAAGTGTTAACCGGAAAAGCGAAATTTGGAATTTTCGGCGACGGAAAAGAAGTGCCTCAAGTTGCGCTTTCCAAATTTTTCAGGCCTGGTGATTTTTATGCAGGTTATTATAGAGATCAAACATTAGCTTTTGCTACAGGAATTGCAACTGTTGAAGAATTTTTTTCACAACTATATGCCGATCCGGACATGCAAAATGATCCGCATAGTGCGGGCAGGCAAATGAACTCTCATTTTGCGACTGCTTTTATCAACGAGGACGGTGATTTTTTAAATCTTACAGATAAAAAAAATTTTACCGCCGGCCTTGCACCCACAGCTGCGCAGATGCCAAGGGGCCTTGGCCTGGCTTATGCTTCAAAGGTATTCAGGGAAGTGGAAGTGCTGAAGCAATTCAGTAATCTATCCGATAATGGAAATGAAGTGTGTTTTTGTACAATTGGAGATGCTTCTACCAGCGAAGGGCAGTTCTGGGAAACTGTAAATGCAGCAGGTGTGTTGCAGGTGCCATTGGCAATTTTTGTTTGGGATGATGGTTATGGTATTTCTGTGCCTAAAAAATTTCAAACTACAAAAGGCTCGATTTCTGAGGTGTTGAAAGGGTTTCAAAAAAGCCCCGGTACCAATGGTATTGATATTTATAAAGTAAAAGGTTGGGATTATGCCGGAATGTGTGAATTGTTTGAAGCAGCTATTCATAAAATCAGGATGACCCACACCCCTGCACTATTCCACATTGAAGAAGTTACACAACCACAGGGACATTCTACTTCGGGTAGCCATGAACGTTATAAATCGCCCGAAAGGCTGGAATGGGAAAGGAACTGGGACGGAATAAAAATGATGAAGGAGTGGATTATTGATAATGCCCTTGCCAGCGAAGAAGAGCTGGAAGAAATTGAATCAACAGCTAAGGAGTTTGTCAGGCAAAGCAAGATTTCGGCCTGGGAAAAATATCAGTTGCCGCTTAAACAACAGGTGAATAAGACCGTTGATTTGATCAGCCAGCTTTCCGGTATTTCTTCGGAGCAGGAAGAGGAATTAAGGGCGCTTTCATCTGAGTTATCGGCTAACAAAGAACCGAATAGAAAAGATGTGTTGCAGGCCCTGCATCAGTCTATTGTTATAGTCGGGGATAATAAAGTCCTTGCTTCAATAAATAAATATTATAAAGAACTTCTTGACGAAAGTAAAATATTATATAATTCGCATTTGTATCATCAGGGTAAAAGCAGTTCTTTACTTGTAGAAGAAATTTTGCCAGAATTTGATGAACATTCACCTGTCATCAACGGCTATGAGATATTGAACAGGTATTTTGATGAGCTTTTTTCAGCAAACCCCAAAGTGCTTGCATTTGGAGAAGATGTTGGAAAAATTGGAGATGTTAACCAGGGTTTTGCAGGCTTACAGGCAAAACATGGTTCAGGAAGAATTTTTGACACAGGTATTCGTGAGATGACTATCATCGGGCAGGGAATAGGCCTGGCTTTTCGGGGATTAAGGCCGATTGCAGAAATCCAGTATTTAGATTATCTGTTATATGCCATACAAACTTTAAGTGATGATCTCGCTTCATTACAATATCGCACCGCCGGCAGACAAACTGCTCCGTTAATTGTGCGTACCCGTGGTCATCGTCTTGAAGGAATCTGGCACAGTGGCTCGCCGATGGGGATGATTTTGGGTTCACTTCGCGGGTTACATGTTTGTGTGCCACGTAATATGGTGCAGGCTGCAGGAATGTACAATACTTTACTGCAGGGTATAGATCCTGCATTGGTTATTGAATGCCTCAATGGCTACCGTCTTAAGGAAAAGTTGCCTAATAATATTCTGGGATATAGGGTACCGCTAGGTGTTCCTGAAATTATCAGGGAAGGAGAAGATATGACCATCGTATCTTACGGATCAACTTTAAGGATTGTTCAGGAAGCTGCAGTGGTTTTGGAAAAGATCGGCATCAGTTGTGAAGTTGTGGATGTGCAAACCCTTTTGCCTTTTGATATTCATCATAAAATTCTTGATTCGCTCAAAAAAACGAATCGTATTTTATTTGTTGATGAAGATGTGCCCGGGGGCGCTACCGCTTATATGTTCAACAAAGTGATGGAGGAGCAGGGTGGTTACAGGTGGCTGGATGTAGCTCCCCGAACAATTACAGGCGAAGCCCATCGCCCGGCTTATGCAAGCGACGGAGATTATTTCAGCAAACCAAACGCAGAAGAAATTATTGATGTGATCAGAGGAATGATGAAAGAATAGGTTTCTTTAACCTCAGTCTAAAAACCTGGCTTTTAATTCCGGAGTCGGAACCCAGCATTCTTCTTTTTTCCCAAACCATTTATACCTGTGTCTTGCAATGAAATTGTAAACTCCGTCTCGTATAAATTTGGGAATGATGATCAATCCATAAAATAATTGCCATCCTATGCCTAAATATTTTAACATCCTCAAAGCCCCGGAAGATCTGCTGTATATTTTATCCCCTTCAATTAACATGAATGAATTGAATGTGTCAGATGGCATATTGAATTTTTTCAGGCATTCCTGGCCATACCTGCCTTGGAGCGATCCGAACAAAAACTGATTTTTTTTATCATGCCTGATAATAAACTGGACACTGCGGTTGCAGAGGTTGCAAACGCCATCAAACAATACAATTTTTTTATTTTCTTTCATCAGCCTGCAAATTTAGGCAATAAAAAAACCTGCAACATAAATAGCTGCAGGCTTAAAATTCTGATTTATTTTATTTCAGGTTGTGAAATACTTTTTGAACATCGTCATCTTGTTCGAGTTTGTCAACAAGCTTCAAAACTTCTTCAGCCTGGTTTTCGGGCAATTCAACTGTAGTTGCAGGTATCCATTCTACTTCTGCACTGATCGGTGAAATCTTCTTTTCTTCCAATGCCTTTTGCATGTTGCCAAAATCATTAAAAGCAGTTCGCAAAATAAAAATCGGTTCCTCATGTTCTCCTAAGCCTTCCCCCATTTCTTCAAGACCATGATCTATCAGATCCAATTCCAGTTCTTCCTGATTTAGGCCTTCAGGTTTTAGTTTAAATACTCCCATTTTCCTGAACTGAAAGCTTACGCTTCCGCTGGTGCCCATATTGCCATTTCCTTTCGTAAAATAGCTACGGAGGTTGGCAACAGTTCTTGTTGGATTATCGGTTGCTGTTTCCACAAGTACTGCAACCCCATGCGGCGCATACCCTTCATATAAAATTTCCTCATAGTTATCCATTTCCTTGCCCATGGCTCTTTTTATAGCAGCTTCAACGCGGTCTTTGGGCATATTCACACTTTTTGCGTTTTGGAAGCAACGGCGTAAAGCGGGGTTGGTGGCAGGATCAGGGCCGCCGGCTTTCACGGCGATGGCTATCTCTTTTCCTATACGGGTAAATTGTTTGGCCATCCGGTCCCAGCGGGCAAACATCGTATGCTTTCTTACTTCGAAAATCCTTCCCATAATTTTTATTCAAGTTTAAAGTTTGAGGTTTGCAGTTTCCTATTGCATATTGAATTGCCCCCCAAATATTACTAATTTTATCGGGCAGCAAAATTAACTCATGTAATGCAAATAAAAAACCGCCTGAAGGCGGTCGTTTATTTTAGTTAAAGTCTTTTGCTTTAGTAAGAATCTCACCCGGAGCTTTAAGTTTGCTATTATGCCTGCTGTATAAAAAGTAAACGAATAAGCCTAATATCATCCATCCAAAAGCTGCAAATAAAGTATCCTTGTCGAGGCCAACAATCATCATGAAGCAAATAATTGCGCCCAGGATTGAAACAACCGGAGCTATCGGCGCTTTGAATGGCCGTTCAATATTCGGCGCTTTTATTCTTAGAATCAAAACCCCGATACTTACAAGCACAAAGGCAAATAATGTTCCGAACGAAGTAAGGTCGCCTACTTTATTGCCCGGAACAAATGCTGCAAATAAACCTACAAAAACAAAGAGGATCATATTGCTTTTATAAGGCGTCCTGAATTTTGGGTGCAGATCAGAAAAGACTTTTGGAAGCAAACCATCGGTTGACATGGTATAAAAAACGCGGCTTTGCCCCAGCAACATTACCAATATCACGGAAGAAAACCCGGCGAGAATGGCAACAGTTACAGAAGTTGCAAGCCAGCTATATCCGTGCATATATGTGGAAATGGCGTAGGCAACTGAGGCTTCACGTCCTTTGGCGGGGTCCACAAAATCTTTCCAACTTGCCACACCTGTTAACACATGTCCGAACAATATGTAAAGGATAGTGCAAACAACTAAAGACCCTAAAATTCCAATGGGCATATCTCTTTTAGGATTCTTGGCTTCTTGGGCTGCGGTGCTTACAGCATCAAATCCAATGAACGCAAAGAAAACAATGGCCGCGCCCCCTAGAATGCCACCCCAGCCATGTTTATTCCAGCCGCTATAATCAGCTATCACTTTTCCTGCCTGGTCCAATACCGGTGGGGTATCTGCAGGAATAAGGTAAGGTGTATGATTTTCAGGTTTGATAAATTGCCATCCTATCACAATAAAAATAATGACTATAGCAACTTTAATAAATACGATGATAGCGTTTACCATTGCAGACTCCTGTGTGCCCTTAATTAAAAGCAAAGTCAATAATATCAAAATGAAGAGTGCCGGGAGATTGATCATGCCTTGATGATGCACTCCGGAGGCATCGGTAAAACTGTCCCATGGCGAATGACACAAACTATATGGAATGCCTCCTCCCAAAAGCCGGTTCAGGTACTCGCTCCATGCAATGGAAACAGTTGCTGCGCCCAATGCATATTCCATAATCAATGCCCAACCGATAACCCAGGCAATCAATTCGCCCATGGTAACATAAGAATAAGCATAAGCGCTGCCCGCAATGGGAATCATCGCTGCAAATTCTGCATAACACAACCCGGCAAATGCGCAACCTACTGCTGCAACAATAAAGGATAATGTAACACCAGGGCCTGCAGCTTGCCCGGCCGCAGCTGCGGTTCTTACAAATAATCCCGCTCCTATGATTGCGCCAATGCCAAGCGCCACGAGGCTTGCAGCGCCAAGTGTCCTTTTCAAACCTTTTTCTGAATCGGCAGCTTGCGCCAACAAGGATTCCAATGATTTTTTTCTGAATAAACTCATACAGTTGATTATTGGTTATCGAGATAGGTTTTGATATAGGTCGTAAAATAAACAAATAATCGATACGCAATTTATTTCTTTTGGGTTTCTGCGGTTTTAGCTATAGGGCACTTATTAAAGGCATTAAATGATTTATTTAAAAATCGATGAATCTGCATCAATTGCCATGAAAGTTTTGCCAAGTCAATAATTTTCGATTTTTTGCATAATCATTACTCAAATGATCATGAAAAAAATCGGATTAACCGGGTGGATTATTGTTGCCATGTTTGCAGGTGTTGTAACGGGGCTCATCATTCATTTTAATGCCTCTCAAAACCGGATCGCCGGTTTTTCTTCGGGCATTTCTTTACTTACGGAGATCTTTCTTCGGTTAATCAAAATGATTATTGCTCCTCTTGTTTTTTCAACGTTGGTAGTAGGTATAGCAAAATTGGGAGATATAAAAGCAGTAGGCAGGATAGGAGGAAAAACCTTGCTTTGGTTTGTAAGCATGTCGTTGGTCTCGCTTCTTTTTGGAATGGTGATGATGAACATTTTAAAGTTGGGTGAAAACCTGCATCTACCCCTTCCTGAAGCAAGCGCGAAAACGGCCCTTGAACAAAATACCATATCGTTCAAAAATTTTATTGAGCATGTTTTCCCTGAAAGTATCATACAGGCAATGGCAGGCAATCAAATATTGCAGATTGTTGCGTTCTCCGTTTTCTTTGGTATTGCAACTGCTGCGGTTGGCGAACAGGGGAAAATAATCACCAGGGCGCTTGATGCTACAGCACATGTTGTTTTAAAGATGACAGGTTATGTAATGAAGCTGGCCCCGGTTGCCGCATACGCTGCGATTGCAGCAATTGTTGCCATTAAAGGGCCGGAGCTTTTATATACGTATGGAAAATTTATTATCAGCTTTTATGCAGGCATTCTTTGTTTATGGTTTTTTCTGATATTGATTGCATCGCTGTTTATTGGTAAACGTGCCTTAACCCTGCTGAGCCGGGTTAAGGATGCTGTATTGCTGGCTTTCAGCACAGCGAGTTCTGAATCTGCATTTCCGCAATTGATATCGGAACTTGAACAGTTCGGTTGCCCGAATAAAATTGTAAGCTTTGTTTTGCCCCTTGGTTATTCTTTTAATTTGGACGGAAGCATGCTGTATATGACTTTTGCTTCGCTGTTTATTGCGCAGGCTTATGGTATACATATGACATTTGCGCAACAATTATCCATGTTATTGGTTTTGATGCTCACGAGTAAAGGGATTGCCGGAGTGCCTAGGGCCTCACTGGTGGTTATTGCCGGAACATTATCTATGTTTAATATACCACAACAAGGATTATTATTATTATTAGGAATTGACCAGGTATTAGATATGGCAAGAAGCGCAACCAATGTTGTCGGCAATAGCCTGGCAACCGCAGTGGTGAGTAAAATGGAACGTGCGATATAGAAGGAGGTCTTTATATTAAGATAAAAGTATTATGGAATTATTGACGATTACATTCAAGGATTTACTGAACCCCGAATTTTATATTAATAATGGCGGTTTGTGGGTGATGCTTTTTATTGTATTTGCAGAAACCGGATTAATGGTTGGCTTTTTTCTTCCCGGAGACAGCCTTCTTTTTGTAGCGGGCATTTTCAGCCAGAAATTAGTCAATAAGCTTATCCCGGGAGGAACTGGCAATGATATGGCTGACCTCTTGATCCTTTTATTGTTGATTTCATTTTGCGGGATAGTGGGAAATATTCTTGGATTTTGGTTCGGGCAGAAAAGCGGGCCATTTCTTTTTCACAGAAAGGATAATTTCCTCTTCAAGAAAAGATATTTGTATGATGCCAAGGAATTTTATGACAGGCATGGCGGTCAGGCAATTGTATTTGCAAGATTTATTCCCATCGTAAGAACTTTCGCACCTATTGTTGCAGGTATAGTTCAGATGGATAAGAAGAAATTTATGTTTTATAATATCGTCGGTTGCGTTGCCTGGGTATTTACGATGTTGTTTGCGGGTCATTATCTTGATGAATTATTTATCAGGAAATTTCACTTCGATTTAAAAAAGCACCTTGAGGTAATTGTGTTAGGTATTATATTGGTTACAACATTGCCCGTTTTGTACAAATTATTTTTCGGAAAAAGAAAAAGTTCATCAGGAAACACCTCTTCTTAACCATCAGTAATCAGCATGCAACAAAAAAATCATTCTGTTTTTAATCTGGCCGTCATTGTTGGTGCGTTAGGTTATTTTGTAGATATATACGATCTGCTGCTATACAGCATTATCCGTGTGCCTTCTTTAAAATCATTAGGTTTGGATGACGCTGCTGTCGCCAAAGAAGGGTTGCGTATTATTAATATACAGATGCTGGGGCTTTTGATTGGCGGCATTATCTGGGGAACTTTGGGAGACAAAAGAGGAAGGCTTAAGGTTTTGTTTGCTTCTATTATTTTATATTCCCTCGGTAACATTGCCAATGGATTTGTGCACAGTGTGAACCAGTATGCAATAGTCAGGTTTATTTCAGGGCTTGGACTTGCCGGTGAATTGGGAGCAGGTATTACTCTTGTTAGTGAATTAATGCCGAAAGAAAAAAGAGGAATTGCAACATCTCTCGTTGCCGGTATTGGATTAAGCGGGGCAGTGTTTGCTTATTTTGTAAGGCAAATGTTTGTGGCACCCGATGGTACCGGGTGGCGCACCTGTTATTTTATAGGAGGAGGTTTAGGGTTTCTGTTATTGTTGCTTCGCGTTGGAGTACTTGAATCGGGAATGTTTGATGCAATGGCCGAGAGTGATGAAATCAGAAAAGGTGATTTCCTGATGTTGTTCACAAACCGGCGAAGACTGAAAAAATATCTTACTTCCATTTTGATTGCATTACCAAACTGGTATGTTATCGGCATATTGCTTACGTTCTCGGATAAGTTCGCTTCAAAAATGGATGTGCATGGAAAAGTTGATCCGGGAAAATCCATTATGGTTGCGTATGCTGCCATTTCTATTGGCGATGTGCTTATCGGGTTCATCAGCCAATGGTTTAAAAGCAGGAAGAAGGCAATGTATCTTTTCCATTTTATTACTGCAGTTGCAGTAGTGTGGTATTTTAATTTGCAAGGGCAGTCTGCCGCAATGGTATATGTTGTTTGTACCATACTCGGTTTCGGAACAGGATTCTGGGCTATGTTTGTAACTATGGCAGCAGAACAGTTTGGTACCAACATCAGGGCTACAGTAGCCACTACAGCGCCAAATATGGCAAGGGGTTCATTAAATCTTGTTTCGCTTTTATTTGTGAACCTTCAATCATACATTGCGCCATCACAGGCCTATTTAAAAAGCGGTTGGATAACCGGCATGGTTGTTTTTGCGATAGCTTTTATTTCTTTAATCTTAACCGAGGAAACATTTGGTAAAGATTTGGATTATATCGAATGCTAATTTTTCACGAATTATATTCCTGCCATGAAGTTTCTTATCATCAGGTTTTCTTCCATTGGCGATATAGTACTTACTACCCCGGTTATCCGCTGTTTAAAAAAACAAGTGGCGACTGCTGAAGTGCATTATCTTACCAAAGAATTTTTTAAGCCGATATTAATTGCCAATCCATATATTGACCGGATTCACACGCTGAAAGACAACCTGGATGCTGTTATTGAGGAGTTGAAAAAAGAGGATTTTGATTATATCATCGATCTTCACCACAACCTTCGTTCCCTTAAAGTAAAACGGGCACTAAAAAAGAAATCGTATTCTTTTAATAAATTGAATATTGAAAAATGGATGCTGACAGCGCTCAAAATAAACCGGCTTCCCTCTACGCATATTGTTGACCGTTATATGCAAACGCTTGACCGGTTCGGGGTTGCTAATGATGGGGCAGGCCTCGACTATTTCATCCCTGATAACGAAATGGTGAAGGAGAGTGACATCCCGGCATCTCATCATGCCGGATATATCGGGATGGTGATTGGTGCCGCGCTTTCTACAAAAAAATTTCCGCTACCCAAACTTAAAGCGCTTTGCGCTTCGCTGCAACATCCGATTATTTTATTAGGTGGGGCCGAAGACAGAGACGACGGAGAAGCAATAGCCTCCTCAGACAATGTGAAAATCTATAATGCATGCGGAAAGTTTAGCATTAATGAATCGGCAGACCTTGTGCGGAGGGCAAAATTAATTGTTACCAATGATACGGGGCTGATGCATATTGCTTCTGCATTTAAGCGGCCGGTAATTTCTCTTTGGGGTAATACTGTACCTGAATTCGGCATGTATCCTTATTATGGGGAAAATTTTATTCGTGCTACAATTCAAAATGCTGGTGAGGACAAGCTTCCTTATGATATTATTGAAATTAAAAACCTATCATGCAGGCCCTGTTCAAAAATCGGGTATAAAATTTGCCCCCAAGGGCATTTTAAATGTATGGAGCTAATAGACATAAAAGAAGTGGAAAATACAATTTATGAAAGGATCAATAACAGGAAATAACCACTATATCATACTTTCTTGTTTCTGATACAGTATTGTTTATTTAATATGCTTTCCCGTCCACTCTCCGTCGTTGGAAAATAAGTTGTAACCTTCATTGGAATCGGAGCACAAAAAACTGCCTGTCCATGAACCCTGTAGTGAAAACTCATTAAATGTTTCAGTACTTGAACTTCTTACAAAATATCCGGTCCATTCCCCATTGGCACTAAAAGAAAGCAGAACAGTCTGGCTTGCAATAGTTATAAATCCGATCAGCTTATCATCTTTATCAAAAATAAAATCTCCCGTCCAGCTTGAATTTTTCGGATTTAAGGCAGTAGAGAACATTGGATTAAGTATCTGGTAAGTAACCGGGTTAAGAGATGGGTTGAACAGGGGGTTAATAGCCTGATTCTTGGAAGGGTTCAATACATTATTATGTATCGGGCTTATATTCCAGTTATATTTTGGATTAATTGATGAATTTAAGGCAGGGTTGATTTTGTCATTATGTGACGGACTGAGATTGAAATCAATCAACGGGTTATGTTTCTGAAGGCCGGTTTGGCTAAATGATTGTTGAGCGATATAAATAAAAACAAGTAAAAGTAAAATTATCCTTTTCATTCCTTTGCGATTTAGAGTGAATCTTTATTAAGGATAACTGGAATTGATAGGCAATAAAAGATTTTACTCATGATTTCGATTAGGATGGAAAATAAGCAGGGTGCGATAAAGATAATACGCTTTTCTTGAATTTGCAAAGAGTAAGAGATAGACAAAAAATATAAAGTAAAACCGGTAAGTTTCCGGATGATTGCTGACTCTTACCGGTTTATAGAGTTTTGTATATTACCGTTTACAAAGTATCGAGTACATCATTCATATTACGCACGGCATCAGCACTTTTATTAAAAAGTGCCTGTTCTTCGGCATTCAATTTGAAATCAATGATTTTTTCCCAACCGTTTTTGCCGATTATTACAGGAACACCAAGACAAATATTTTTTTGTCCGTATTCACCATTCAATGCAACGCAACAAGTAATCAATTTCTTTTCATCCCTGACGATACTTTCAACAAGCGATGCGCCGGCAGCTCCGGGTGCATACCATGCAGAAGTGCCAATCAGTTTGGTAAGTGTGGCGCCTCCCACCATCGTGTCGGCAACAATTTGCTTTTGCTGTTCCTCGGTTAATAAGGAAGTCACTGGTATGCTATTCCATGTAGCGAACCTGATCAATGGAATCATTGTGGTATCACCATGTCCGCCTACTACAACTGCATTCAAGTCGGCAGGGCTTGCTCCAAGATGTTGGCTAAGCTGATATTTGAAGCGGGCACTGTCTAAAGCCCCACCCATACCTATAATTTTATTTTTAGGCAAACCTGTTGCTTTTAAAGCAAGATAGGTCATGGTATCCATCGGGTTACTGATAATAATGAGGATAGCATCAGGGGAATATTTTAAAATATTTTCCGCAACAGCTTTTACAATTCCTGCGTTTGTGCCAATAAGTTCTTCGCGGGTCATGCCGGGCTTTCTCGGCAAACCTGAAGTAATGACTACTACATTACTGCCGGCTGTTTTTGAATAGTCATTGGTGCTTCCGGTAATTTTTGTATCAAAACCCAAAAGGGCGGCAGTCTGCATCATATCCTGGGCCTTACCTTCAGCCAGGCCTTCTTTAATATCCAATAAAACCAATTCTGTTGCTAACTCTTTGCGGGCAATATTATCTGCACATGTTGCGCCAACAGCGCCTGCGCCTACAACCGTTACTTTCATCTGAAAAATATTTAGATTGATAAAATTATTTGCGCAGCAAAAGTAGTTGACAGCAGGGTTCTTTCCAAAAGGAGATTTGAAAATGCCTGCATCCGCTGTATCATAAAAAAATAATGTAATTTAAGGGTGAGCGAAATAGTAAAGTGTTTTGATGGAATCGCTTTTGCGCATTATATTTTAGAAGCCTTTTTTCTTCTTGTCCATCACTACAGTGGCACAGATATCTGGCACTTTGTATAACTTGCTTCCCCAAATCTTAAGCCCGTTAAAAAAATGCACTTACTGCAAAAGAGAAACAAGCTATTTTAAGAAAGGCAGGAGATATTGTTCCATCGCAGTTTTATCGCTAAGTTGAAAATATTGCCGTTGGGCTTCGCGAAGAACCTGAACAAGCTAATGATGAGGAAACTAATATTACGAATGCTGTGGCTGTAGCGGATTTTTATTATATTCTCCCTAAAGGGAAGCTGGCTTCGGCAAATTATTTTATTGCTTTGAAGTACATGAGCAAAAAAAGGATGTGAGGCATTGATGGGTTATATATACAGTAGTATAGGCAGTATTTATGCTTAGGGAGCGTACTTGATTCGGTAATGTACTACATGCATAACGCTAAAGATATTTCAACAGAACTGAAAGATTCGACTGGTTTGAAGAGGTATATGAGATATACTCATTGATTTATTTTTACCTGCAACCACCATGAAAAATCTGTTTATTATACCCACCAGCTGCTGCTTATTTTAGGAGTTCATGACAAGTGGGTCATGGATTACACGTGCAATTATCTTGACAATTCAGTTATCTATTCTCTGCTTTCGATTCCAGTCTCATTGATAAATACAGACTTCATGACAAATATTATCGTGAACCCAAAAAGAAATTCCTGTACCGGTCTTTTTGCTTTATTAAGACAGGCAAATATGCTGAAGGAAAAGCAATCCTGGAAAGCGTCGACAGAAAACTTGATTTTTATGATTTGAAAATGATTGTCCGGGTATTATTCGAATATGCACAGTCAGTGGCAGACTGGAAGAATACTTTTAACCAACACTAAGAGTTTGTGCGCTATTACGACTCGCTGGCTATTATATAAAAGCATGGCGCTGTGTTTGAATCAGAGCAGAAATACGCCGTTTCTCAGTTCGAAAATAAAAACCTGCGTGAAAAGAAACAAAATCTGGGATACTGGTTGTATCATTTGTAATCATGACAGCGGTATTGATGCTCCTGCTGTTAATTTATGTTGATTAAAAAGGCAACATGAAAAAAGAAAACAGGAACCACAATTTACTAAGTTAACAAGCAATTAACTGTGCAGGCAGGCCAATTTACATTATTGAAAGCGGTGCCCTGTGGGATTAATTCCCGGATCGTATCTTTGCAGGTAAAATACTTTACATGTTTGATTCCATAGAAAGTGCGATTGAAGATATCAAAAATGGTAAATTGATAATCGTAGTGGATGATGAAGACCGCGAAAACGAAGGTGATTTTGTTACAGCAGCCGCAAATGTTACTCCTGAGGTAATCAATTTCATGAGTAAATATGGCCGGGGATTAATTTGCGCACCGATGCTGGAAGAAAGGTGTGATGAGCTTGGCCTTGAATTGATGGTAAATAATAATACTGCCTTACATGAAACCGCATTCACTGTTTCTGTTGATTTACTCGGGCATGGTTGTACAACTGGTATTTCTGCACAAGACCGGGCAAAAACTATTCAGTCTTTTATCAATAAGAAAACAAAACCTGAAGACCTCGGACGCCCCGGTCATATTTTTCCATTGAAGGCAAAAACCGGGGGAGTTTTAAGACGTGCTGGTCATACTGAGGCCACTATTGATCTGTCAAGATTAGCCGGTTTCGATCCGGTAGGTGTATTGGTTGAGATTATGAATGAAGACGGAACAATGGCCAGGTTACCACAGCTTCAGGAAATTGCCAAACGGTTTGACTTTAAATTAATATCCATTAAAGAACTGATCGAATATAGGTTGAAAACGGATTCCCTGATAGAAGAAATTGTTCGGGTGGATATGCCGACAAAATATGGCCATTTTAAACTGATAGCATTCAGAGAAAAAAATACTTCTAACGAACACCTTGCCTTGATAAAAGGCGAATGGAAAAAAGACGAACCCGTGTTGGTGCGTGTGCATTCTTCCTGTTTCACAGGCGATATTCTTGGTTCACTGCGTTGTGATTGCGGGGATCAGCTCCACAAAGCCATGCAGATGGTTGAACAAAACGGCTCTGGTGTCATTTTGTATATGAACCAGGAGGGCAGGGGAATCGGGCTGGTTAATAAGCTGAAAGCTTACCAGCTTCAGGAAAGAGGAATGGATACTGTGGAAGCTAACCTGCATCTCGGGTTTCCTATGGATAAAAGAGACTATGGAGTAGGTGCACAAATATTACGATATCTCGGAATTACCAAACTAAAACTGATGAGTAATAATCCTAAAAAGCGAACGGCTTTATCCGGTTACGGACTTGAAATTGTGGAAACGGTTCCGATTGAAATTGCACCGAATCCATATAATGAAAAATATCTCATCACCAAACGCGATAAATTAGGGCATCAGATTTTAAAATAATTTTGAGAATGCTGAAATGCTACTTGTACATAATTTTTAGCTTTCAGTTTTCTTTGGATGAGCTGGTGTTTTTAAGGTTGCGATCCATTACCAGGGGTTGGTGGCGGTATTGGTTGTTCTTTTGGAACTTCTTTTTTCTTTTTCCTGAACAATTCATCAATCCTGTCAAAATTTTTCCTGTAAGAAATACTTGTTCCTGATCTGTTTGCTGTGCGGTTGGCCGTAGAAAGGTAATTATACGAATCACGGTAGAATACACTCACAGCAAGTCTTCCGTCGGCGGTGATTTTATATTCCATGGTTATATCCGGCAGAAATTGGAATGAAGATGCCTGGTATTGCTCGGTCGACAACCCAAAATCCAAAGAACTTCCGAACGTGAATGTGAGCCTTTCGTTCAGGAAACTTTGAGCAATAGATAAGTTGACGTTTGTGCGATCAAAAATAACCCGTTCATCAACCACACCGGTAATGTTTGTGCCACTGTAAAAGTTAGTATTCAGGTTGAGGCGGAGGTTTTTATTATTGAACACTTTCTGAAATTTATTCGACAACTCATTACTGATCTGGTTAGACAGAATTCCGGTAATACTGTTCGTTAACCCTGAAACCGCAGTGCCAGCCCCAAATGTGGTGTTACTGTTAGAAAGTGGGCCGAAACTGTTAAAGACAATGAGAAATGATACTTGTTTATTGAGCTCGTTCTGATCGCTTTGAATCATTTGTAATAAAAATGCGGCATCCTGATCATTTCTTAATGCACTGTTTTGAGGAAGTTCAATCTGGAATTTTATATCAGGACGAGTGAGTTTATTGGTAAGATTTGCTATTACCATAACCGGGCCCCTGTATTGTTGTACTGCGGACCCTTTACCGATTGCTGCACCGATAGAAGTTGTACTGTATGCAAGATCGCTGAAGCGGATGTTCTCCGCTTCATATACCGCTTCAATATTTATGTCGGCATCATATGGGTTGCCCTTCCACTGTATATAGTTATCCCCTCCTTCACGAAAGATGAATGGTTTTCTTATGAAAGACTGAAATGTGAAATTATAGCTCCCTTTATCAATTTCATAACGCCCTGCTATACTCAGGTCTTCTGTTGTGCCCACACGCATTTGTATATTACCGTGCCCGTTTACTTTCATAATATC
>Ga0335069_10001729_pt1 | contig 34701 bp, 29 predicted proteins | sample Lox_Sample_11_FD_206714 | JGI IMG/M metagenome (GOLD analysis project Ga0335069, IMG submission 206714) | Soil microbial communities from Loxahatchee National Wildlife Refuge, Florida, United States - Lox_Sample_1.1 | ecosystem: Environmental > Terrestrial > Soil > Wetlands | place: USA... | reverse complement strand
CGGGCTACCTGCTTACGGGGCAGACTGCTTCAATCAAGGTTGAGGGCGGTGGAGGATTTTCGAATACGCTAAGTTTCGCGATTGTGAGTCCTCCGGGAATCCTGGATGTGTCGCCATTGGTGCCGATGGCGCCGACGGGATTGGGCATGAATTTCGGGAGTGTCGCCGTGGGCGCGGAAGGAGCGCAAACGTTAACAGTCACCAACATCGGTTTGGGAACCGTCACCTTATCTTCGATCACGCTCTTAGGCGATAGCGAGTTCTCTGCCGGGACGTGCAAAGTACCTTTTCAAGGCACGTTTCCGACGCTTGCCCCGGGTCAGAGTTGTACGTTGGTAGTAACGCTCGCTCCGGTAGCCAGCACCGGGATCGGGTCACACCACGTACCTAGCTACGTTTACGGCACGCTCGTGATAAGCGCCACGAATGCGCGTTCCGCGAGCATAGCACTGCAGGGGATCGTCACCTCACAGATCGCTAACGATCATCTAACAAGCCCGATGCCAATCACTCCGGGAGTAACGATCGAGCAATCGTTCGGCGCCGCGACACTCGACACGTCTGATAGTGAAACCGGGTGTGTGGTCGACGGCGGCGGCGTGGGATCGCTGTGGTACCAATACACACCGGCCAATTCCACCACGGCAACGATCAGTGTCTCCACTCCAGGTGGCGGTGCATACGCGTACGAGTACGTGGGAATCAAAGTGTTGCAAGTCGCCAATGGCGCGATGACGCGAGTCGGTTGTGGACATGGCACGCAGGGAGCAGCGGCGACAACACTTCAGGTTGTCGGGGGCGGTACTTATCTGATCATGGGGTGGGCCACTACGGCTTTCGCGGGTCTGACCTACGTAAGTCTGACTGAGAACGCGGACGCAACACCGACCATTACTTCGCTCGTTCCGGCGAGTTTCCCTGTCCTTTCTTACGACTCCTACGTATCCGACTCGGGTGCTAACGACGGAAATCCATTGACGGTGAACGGTACAGGATTCGCTCCGAACTCGTACGTTACATGGAACGGAAGTCCAATCCCGACGCAGTATCTCGATCCGACGATTCTCTATGCGGAAGTTCCATATATCAACTTCGCGCAAACGGGAATGTTTCCGGTCGGCGTGGTGACTCCAGAAGCGTTTCCTGGCACCCCGCTTTCCTCAAATACCGCGAATTTCACCGTGACGGGCACGCCGATTTCGGTTTCGGCACCCGCAAGTGTCGTTTTTGGGCCGATTGCGGTGTTCAATTCCGCGACGCAGAAGGTGCAGATCAACGTGAACGGTCCGAACCTTGGATTTGGGCTGATTGGGAACATCCAGATTTCTCTTCCTGCAGGACCTTTCACCCAGACCAACTCGTGCGAGTACCTGGCGTATTACTGCGAGATCGACGTAACGTTTGCTCCGACAGTGGCCGGACTACAAACGGCGACCCTCACCATTCAATCGACGGTGGGGACGACCACCATTCCGTTGACGGGGCAAGGAACCACCGTCCCGGGGGACGACTTCCACAATCCCGTTGTGATCTCGCAGTCGCCCTTCAAGACGAACCTGAACGTGCAGGCAGCTACGGAATCAGCGAGCGACCCCGAGGTGCCCTGTTTCCCGGCCAACACTACGCCGCTGGGCGGATACCGGACGGTTTGGTTTGCTTACACGCCGACGCAAACGGCAATGGTGTTTGCGACGCTGGCAGGAACGACCATTCCGGCAGCGCTGTCAATATGGACAGGAGGGCCTGGGGTGTGGGAGAACGTGCGATGCACCTACTCCGACTTGTCCACCGGGCAGGCAGCGTATGTGCAGGCCACCCTGAACGCTGCGACGACGTACTACTTCGAGGTCAGCTACGCCGCAGCGACGACACCGATGAATTTGTCGTTCGCCCTGAACCCGCCGTCGCAAACGGGTGTCGAGCTGGTGGTTTCCGATTCGGTAGTTTATTTCGGCTCACAGCCAATCAAGCAGTCGGCGAGCAAAACCGTCACTTTGACGAACACTACCTCGATGCCGATGGTGTTGACGCTGGCCTTGAAGTCTGCAGATTACCGGGAAACGACAACCTGCTCACCCAGCCTGCAACCAGGTGCGCAATGTACGATCACAATCACGTTCCAGCCACTCACCAGCGGGTTCCATCGCGCCTACGTCGAGGTCACCACCGATTCAGGAACCAGGACCGGAATGACCCTGGGCGGAGTGGGGTTTGATGCCAGCACCAGCGTGCTGCGGCCGCAGAGACAGAGTCGGCCTTGAGGAGCCGTTTTTCGGTGGTGTCATGCAGGGATTACAGCGGAACTCCAGTGAGGAGAACCCCACTCAATCAGAATGGATTGAGTGGGTATCTTGGTGGTTAGTTCGAGGGCGTGTTATTCGTCTCACCGGCGAACGATTCGCAATTGACATTCGGGTGCCAATTCACGAATGCACCCTTGGGATTCTCCTTCCACGCCCACACATGCAGCGTGTAGAAGGCCGGCAGGCCGAAGCGATTGGGAGACTCGAAGTAGTGGAAGATTTGTCCCATCAGGATCGGAGGATCCATGGGATGCTTCGCGTCCCAGTCAGCAGCCATAACCAGGAAGTCGGCACCGATGAGTTTCGGGCCATCGGGTGTGGGTTCGTAGATGATGATCTGCGGTTGCGTGGGATCGAGCTCGCCCTTTTGTACCAGCGGGAAATTGACGTAGTGCAGGCCCATCGCTCCGAAATCATCGCCCGTGACGCAGCCAAAGGTGAGCTTGTAGCCGGCAGCTTCGGCGGCTTTCACGTCCTTATACTTCTCGGTGTTTTCGCGCACGATGCGAAGCAGTTCGCCAGATTGTTTCTTCTGGTCGGATGTCTGTTCGGTGTCGGAATGGGAATGCTTGTCTTGAGCGATCATGCTCATGGGCGAAAAGGCAAGTAGAGCGAGAGAAAGCAGAACGCCCTGCCATTGCCCCGCGACTCGGGGGGACTTCATCGTAATTTTCTCCTGGACGGTGATATAGCGCAGCGAAGCGGAGCCGGAGCTTGGATGAGGGAAAAACCAGACAGTGAGCTACGCGAGTCCGATCGCTGCAATAGGGTTATCGGAGTTAAGGGAAGGAAAGGCGACAAGGCTTAGTGGAATTGGGAAGCGCGTCCCGGGCTGACAACGGGTGACTCTTTGGGAAAGACGATTCTATGGGTATGACTTCGGTGATCAAAGAAGCACAACCATTGAGGGGAGTTGCAGAACTCCGCCCGACGGGCGGGAAGGCCATCTCCACACTTTGGAATTTTCAATCGAGCCGAGATCCGTCGCAGCGCTCGGAATGACGAAGATCAGTGTTCGTCGTCGGTGTCGTCGGTTTCGTAGGTGATGCCGCCGAGGTCTTCGGCCATGTCCATCAGGCGCTGGTAGCGGTCGTACCATTCGGTGGATATTTCGCAGATGAACATGGTTCCCTGGAAGGGAAAGCCGAGCTGGACGAATCCGGTCTTGTCGATGTAGGCGCGGAGCCAGCGGGCTTCTTCCACGTCTTCTTCGCTGGCGTAAGGAGCATTGCGGAGTCGTTCGACGAGGAAGTCAACGTCTTCGCGATCGAGCGTGACGTCGTTCATGGTGAGGAACGGAGCGTTCGAGTGCTTCGCCAGTTCAACGAAGTCTTTCCAGCCTTCGGGGTTCTCCTCGAGGTCCCACATGACGGACTGGACCTCTTCGTTTACGTAGGCGTGGAAACGGCGCATGCCGTGGCCTTCGATGAAGGCGACCATGTCGTCGCGAACGGTGGCGAGGTTATCTTGCATTCTCTTTATGATACTCCGAATGAAACCGGGCGATAACATGGGTCTGTAAAATCCTGAAAAGTCGGTATGTTAAACTTTAGGGTTTCGAGGACTGGTTCCGTTCAAACATGCTCTTTTCCAAAGATTATGTCGGGTACTTATCCCGGCAACTGACAAAAAAACTGATATCCGGTGAATTCATCGAGACGCACGAGGTGAAAGCGGTCGAAGACCGTGTGTACCAGGCGATCTTCGAAGAATTGTCGGTCGAGGACCGCATCAACGACGAGGTGCGGGCGATTTTGGAAGCCTACGGCGACGAAATGCGCAAGTCGGGCGCCAACTACCAGGAGATGTTCAAGAAGGTGAAGAACGAACTCGTCCGCAAGTACAAGGCGGTGCTATGAGCAGGCTTTCGCGCGACAAGGTTAACGTGGTGGCGCGTGCCGTCTCCGAGGCGCTGGCGCAGATGGAGAACGTCGACTTCATCGAGGACAAGAACACCATTCGGCAGGAAGTGCGGCGTCTGATGGAAGAATTGCTGGCGCAGGAAGCGAAAATCGATCAGGCCGCCCGGCAGAAGATCGAAAGCCAGAAGCGCACCATTATGGAAGGCTCGACCGAGTGGGACATCATGTACCGGAAGTATTACAACGAGGAAGTGAAAAAGCTCGGGATCTGATTATCTGAACAACTGAATATCTGGTGATCAGATGAACTGGTGATGGAAAGCCGAGAAGATCGGGGCTAGTCTCCCAAAAAGAATGGCATTCGAAATGCTGCGGTTCCCATTCTGAAAATCCTAGAAGCAAATAAATTCTGCAAAAAAGCTCAACTTCACAGCGGTAACCTTCCTGATTCGCCATTCTGGATAGTCGTTGCCTGCGGGCAGGCGGCTGGTTACAGTCCAGTAAACAGATGACTGTTTATTGAACCGGCATCATTTCCCCCGCGGTTCGACCAGCCCTTTTATGCATTTGCTGCTGCTATTCTGCGGTGCTCTGCTGTTGTCGTCGCTGCTGACGCACTATGTGCGCAACGCGGCGTTACGACGCAAGTGGGCATGCGGCAGCATCCGCAAACGTGACGTGCATGGCAGCCCGATACCCAGAGCGGGCGGAATCGCGATCTGCGGCACGTTCATCCTGGTGGTGGTTCCCTACATCGTTGGAATGAGGCTGGCGGGATACCGCTTCGACTTTGGACTGTACACGACCTTCGCGGTGCTGGCACCGGCATGCCTGATGTTTGTGCTGGGGCTGCTCGACGATTTGCGGAACATCCCCCCGAAGATCAAGTTTGGCGTGCAGATCGTGGCCGGGCTGCTGCTTTACTACGGCGGTGTGAGGATCTGGTTCTTCCCTATCGTTACCGGCTACAAGGAACTGAGCGGGATCGTTTCGGTGGTGCTGACGGTTTTCTGGGTGCTGTTGATCTCGAACGCCTTCAACCTGATTGACGGGCTGGATGGTCTGTCGGCGGGATCGGCGCTGTTTTCGACCTTGGTGGTGTTCGTGGTTTCGCTGCTGAACGGAACATCGTTCGTGACGATTGTGACGGCCGTGCTGGCAGGCGCCATTCTGGGATTCCTGCGCTACAACTTCAATCCGGCGACGATCTTCCTGGGCGACTCGGGATCGCTGTTTCTGGGCTTCATGTTGAGCGCGGTGTCGCTGGTGGGGTCGGCCAAAGGAACGACGGTGGTCGCGGTGGCGATCCCAATCGTGGCGTTCGGGTTGCCGCTGCTGGACACAGTTCTGTCGGTGGCGCGAAGGTATTTGAGCGGACAGCCGCTGTTCCGCGCGGACCGGGAGCATATCCATCACCGGCTGCTGAAACGCGGCTTCTCGCATAAACAGGCGGTCGTGGTTCTCTATGTCGTGTCGGCACTGTTTGGCCTGATCAGCCTGCTGATGCTGTACCCGAGCGGCAAATCGGTGGGCATTGTGCTGACCGTGGTGGGGATTGGCGGCGTCATCGGCGTGCAGCATTTGCGCTATCCGGCCTTCGCCGAGATCGGGCGGGTGGCGAAACGAACGGTGGACCAACGGCAGATTATCGTGAATAACCTGGCGATCCGGCGCGCGACCGAGGAGTTGTCGGATGCCGACGACTTTCAGGCAATTTGCGAGGTACTGAACACAGCGTTCCGCGAGAACGAGTTCGATGGCTTCGAACTGGTGCTGCGTCCGCATATCACGCGGTACGGGCAGGTGCCAGCGGAACTTCGTCCGGGATTCGACGGGCGATATCGGTATGAATGGCGCAAGACGGCGATTCCTGCCAATGCCAGCGCCACGTGGCAACTATCGCTATCGTTACGCGGGCCAATCTCGGGGCAAGACGCCGCCCTGACAGTGTTCCGCCACCGGGCAGACAAGAACCTGCTTTTCGATGTGAATATGCTGACGGGCGAGTTCCAGGCCGTGCTGAGCAGCGCGCTGGAGAGAGCATTCGAATATCGCCCCGAGGCGCCGGTGGTGCTCCCGAGCGTGGACATCGCGAGTGCTGGACTGGCGACCATGTCCGATTGAGCGGATCGAGTCGGGTGAGCCTCGTTTATACTTTCGTCAGGAAATCGTGAGACAACAATAGAATTCCGCCGCTCGCGCGACTGTCAGGCGGAGCCAGGTAGATGCCGTTGCCCACCACGCAAAATAGCGACACCAAGGCCGCAGGTCGCATGATGTTGTTCGGTCACACTCCCGAGTTGCCCTCCTCATTTCGCCTCACTGTGCTGGTACCGGTGTACAACGAGCGGCACGTAGTGGAAGCAAGCGTGCGGCGGGTGCTGGCGCTGTCGCATCCGCTGATTCGGGAACTTGAGGTCATCGTGGTCGATGACTGTTCGACCGACGGAACGAGCGATGTTCTGCGCAAGTTCGCGGCCAGTGATGCGCGAATTACGCTGGTCCGACACGAAACAAACAAAGGCAAGGGGGGGGCCCTGCGCACCGGGATAGCGCGGGCAAGCGGCGATGTGTGCATCGTGCATGATGCTGACTTTGAATATAACCCTGCCGATATCCCCGCGCTGCTGGTGCCTTTTGCCGAGGAGGGCGCGGATGCGGTTTTTGGGTCGCGCTACCTTTCGGCCGCCTATCGCCGAGCCCTGATGTACCGGCACACGCTGATGAACAAGTTTCTAACAGCGTTGAGCAACTGGTTTACCGATCTCCACCTCACCGACATGGAGACGTGCTACAAAGCGATCAAGACTCCGATGTTGAAGTCGATTCCGATACGCAGCAATGACTTTCGCTTCGAGGTGGAGCTTACCTTCAAGCTGGCGAAGCGCAGCGCACGGATTTTCGAAGTGCCGATCCGCTATTTGCCGAGGACCTTCGCCGAGGGCAAGAAGATTCGTCCCAAGGACGGTTTTCTGGCACTGGGAGCGATGCTGAAGTGGACACTCATCGACGACCTGTACGAGCGCGACGAGTATGGAACGCAATTGGTGTCGGAATTGGAGAAGGCACGGCGCTTCGTGGCGTGGCAGGGGCAAACAATCAGGCCGTTCGTCGGCGATCGCGTGTTGGAGATCGGCGCAGGCGTGGGCAGTATCAGCAACCAGTTGATCCCGCGTGACCTGTACGTGGTGGGAGAACAAAACCCAAATTACCTGATTTACCTGCGCTCGTATGCGCTGGGCAAGCCGTACCTGCAGGTGGCGGAACTGGACCCGGCAGCGGCGGAGACGTTTTCCGGGTTCGAAGGGCAGTTCGATACGGTGATCCTGCTGGACGTGCTGGAGGCGCAAAACGACCCGGCGGCCACGTTGCGCATTGCGCATTCGTGTTTACGGGAAGGCGGGCGAGTGATTGTGCAGGTACCGCAGGGCAAGTCGCGTTTCGGTCCGCTGGACCAGGAACGCGGACGGCGGCGCAGATTCGAGGCAGAGGAACTCTCCCAACTTCTAACGCAAGCGGGATTTCGCGTTGAGAGCATGACCGATTTCAACCGGCTGTCGGTACCGGGATGGTGGCTTAACAACAAAGTTCTGCACCGAAACCATTTTTCACGGGTACAGCTGAAGTTCTTCGATACCGTGCTTCCGCTCCTGCGACCAATGGATAAATTGTGGCCATGGAAAGGCCTGAGCTTAATTGCGGTTGGCGCAAAATGACGTTTGTTCCTGCGCCCAACCTGTTTCACGTACACTAGATTTCTAGCTTTTCGGAGGTACTTACCTTGCGTATCGCCGTCGTAGGGTCCGGTTATGTCGGACTGGTAGCGGCCGTTTGCTTCGCTGAACTGGGCCATGAAGTCATCAATGTTGACAATGATGTGGCCAAGATCGACCTGCTGCAGCGGGGTGAAACCCCTATTCACGAAGAGTTCCTGCCCGAACTGCTGGCACGTCACCGCGGCAACCGGCTGACATTCTGCTCGGACCTGCCGACGGCAGTCGGCAAGAGCCAGGCGGTGTTCATCGCCGTGGGCACGCCTTCGACCGAGCACGGCGAAGCCGACCTGTCGTACGTGGAGCAGGTTTCGCGCGAGGTCGCGGGCGCGATCAACGAGTACAAGATCGTGGTGGAAAAGAGCACGGTGCCGGTATTCACCAGCGACTGGATTCGCCGGGTGATGCTGCTTGACGGCGCCGACGCCGAGCATTTCGATGTGGCCTCAAATCCAGAGTTTTTGCGGGAAGGCACGGCAGTCAGCGATTTCCTGTATCCGGACCGGATCGTCGTGGGAGCCGATACAGCGCGCTGCGCCGCAGTCCTGAACCAAATTTATGAGCCCTTGACCTCCGGTGAATACTACAAACGCTCGGGTATCATTCCGAATCCCGGCGGCGCGAAGACTCCGCCGCCGATTATCGTGACCGGCGCCAAGAGCGCGGAACTGATCAAACACGCATCGAACGCGTTCCTGGCGACGAAAATCTCATTCATCAACGCGGTGGCGAATATCTGCGAAGCAGTGGGTGCGGATATCAAAGAGGTCTGCGACGGGATCGGAGCCGACGCGCGCATTGGGCGGCGCTTCCTGAATCCCGGGATCGGCTACGGCGGGTCGTGTTTTCCCAAGGATCTGAAGGCTTTTTCGTCGGTGGCGCGGGAAACGGGATACGACTTTCGCCTGCTGCACGAAGTGATGGAGATCAACGCCGAGCAGCGTACCCGCTTCCTGCGCAAGGTGCGCAGCGTGCTTTGGACATTGAAGGGCAAGAGACTGGCAGTGCTGGGATTGGCGTTCAAGGGCGGGACCGACGATATCCGCGAGTCGCCGGCCATCGAAATAGTGAAGAGCCTGCGTAAGGAAGGTTGTGAGATTCGCGTCTTCGATGCAGCTGCAGCGGAGCGGGCGCGCGAAGTTTTGCCGCAAGAAGGAATCCATTACTGCGCATCGCCGTACGAGGCGGCGAACCAGGCCGATGCACTGCTGATCCTGACCGACTGGCCGGAATTCGCCAAGCTTGATTTGCCGCGCCTGAAGGGCGCTCTGACGTATCCGATCGTAGTCGACGGGCGCAACCTTTACGATCCGGCAGCGATGGCAGCAGCGGGATTCATTTATTCGAGCGTGGGGCGCGCCGATCAGCAGAGTTCGATCGTGCGCCAGAACGCGAAACGGGAGAAGAGCGTGACGGCGACACCAGGGAAGGCGCAGTGATGCGCGTCCTGGTGGCGGGAGGCGCCGGCTTTCTGGGATCGCATCTTTGCGACGCGCTGCTCGGCGGAGGAGATTCCGTTCTTTGCGTTGACAACCTGATTACCGGGCGCGAAGAGAACATCGCGCACCTGGCGCACGAACCGCGGTTCGCTTTCGAGCGGCAAGATATCTCCATTCCGTTCGACTTCGGTAAAGTCGACTACGTTTTCAACTTCGCTTCGCCGGCCAGTCCCGTGGATTACATGGAGCTTGGCATCGCGACGCTGCAGGTGGGATCGTATGGCACGCATAATGCGCTCGAGTGTGCAAGGAAGTACGGCGCGAAGTTCTTCATGGCATCGACCTCGGAGTGCTATGGAGATCCGGATGTGCATCCGCAGACGGAAGATTATTGGGGGCATGTAAATCCCATCGGGCCGCGGTCGGTGTACGACGAGGCGAAGCGCTTCTCGGAAGCGTTAACGATGGCGTTCCACCGGTATCACAAAGTAGATACCCATATCGTGCGGATTTTCAATACCTACGGGCCAAGGCTACAGCTCAACGATGGCCGCGTGATTTCTAATTTCATGAAGCAGGCCCTCACCGGACAGGACCTAACGGTGTACGGCGAAGGCAACCAGACGCGCAGTTTCTGCTACGTCAGCGATGAGATCGAAGGCATTATGCGGCTGGCGAAGTCGGATGAGCATTTGCCTGTGAACATCGGGAATCCGGTGGAATTCACGATCCTGGAATGCGCGCAGAAGGTGCTGGAAGTGACGGGATCGAAGAGCAAGATCAAGTATGAGCCGCTGCCGCAGGATGATCCGAAGCAAAGGCGTCCGGATATCTCGAAGGCGAAGCGACTGCTGGGATGGGAACCGAGGATTGACCTCGAGACGGGGCTGAGGATGTCGCTGGAGTACTTTCGGGCGGCGGTGGGGAAAACGGCAGCAGCCACGAAATAAAAGGGGATAGCAGATAGGGGATAGGGGGTAGGAACTTCCTTCAGCTACTATCTGTTTATGTTCCGCACGCGATTTGCGAAAGAGATTGTCTGTGAGTTCCTGCCGCCGGTGCGTCCGCGCAAGAAGAACCGGGTCATTATTCTTTGCGACGGGATGCCTGGCATTCCGCGCAAGAAGCCGCTGATGGAGTTCCTGTCACGCCAGGGATACTGGGTCTTCTATCCGCGATATCGGGGAGCGTGGGAGAGCGATGGAGAATTCCTCGAGCGATCGCCGCATGAAGACGTGCTGGACGTGGTCATGGGATTGCGACGACCGGTGGAGGAGCTGGCGTTTGGGAAGAAGTTTGAGGTAAGGCCGGATGAGGTATTCGTGATCGGCGGAAGCTTTGGCGGTGCGGTGGCGCTGCTCTGTTCCCTGGATTCGCGGGTGAAGAAGGTGGTCGCGAACTGTCCGGTCATGGACTGGACGATCCTGAAGGAGAGTGAGAAGGCGGAGACGAACAAGCCGTATCCGGCTTATCTGCGAGAGGCATTCGGAAATGCGTATCGCCTGAAGGCACGCAACTGGAACAAGCTGTACTCGGGGAAATTCTTCAATCCCACTTACCGGGCCGATGAGATCGATGCGACGAAGGTCCTGATGTTTCACGCGAAGGATGATCCGAGCGTGCCGTCGTGGTCGGTAGAAGGCTTTGCGGAGAAGACGGGCGTAAAGCTGAAGTTACTGAAGCGCGGCGGACATTTAAAGACGGAGTTCATCGTGACGAAGTACTGGTGGGAAATCGAGAGGTTCTTTGGAAAGTAAGGCCATCCGTTTTTCAGTTCACCAGGTGATTACGTTTTAACAGACTGATGACTGGCTCATTGAGCAGCTACTAGCTTCCAGCTACTTCTTTTCCTGTGCACGCCGGATGGGCACGATCGCACCCTGCGATGGCGAGGGCTGGTTGTAGCGAGCAATGATTTCTGTTTGCAGGTTGCGCATGAATTCCTGCATTTCGTGCTGCATCTGCTCCATGCGTTCGCGCATTTGCAGGATCACCGCGATGCCTGAGATGTTCACCCCGAGATCGCGCGCAAGCGTGAGAATGAACTCGAGACGCTCGAGATCTTCGTCGGTGTAGAGGCGGGTGTTGCCTTCAGTGCGCGAGGGCTTCAGCAATCCTTCACGCTCGTAGAGACGCAAGGTCTGCGGATGGATCTCGTACATCTCCGCGACGGAAGAGATCATGTAGGCGCCTTTGCTTTTCCTTTTAGCCATCAGCTTTGAGCTCTCAGCTGTCAGTTGGTTCAGTTTTCAGTATTTTAGTTGATCAGTAACTGATGCACTGAAGAACTGATGAACTTGTCCTGAACTACTTCCTTAGCTCCCATACATCGTGCAAGATTTCCTTCCAAACTACCTGACGCAGGACGCGCAGTCCATTGCGTTCGGCGACGCGGCGGCTGGGGACGTTTTCCGGGCGGATCAGCGAGATGACATGATCCACACCGGTGTTAGCGAACGCGTATTCAATACAGGCCTTCGCCGCCTCCGTGGCATAACCCTTTCCCCAGTGGTCGCGATGAAAATGGTATCCCACTTCCAGTTCCTCACCTGTAGGCAAATCCTGCCATACCAGGCCGCAGTCGCCAATAAACTTGCCCGATTCCTTCAACTCCACACCGAACAGGCCGTAGCCACATTTCGCGCAACGCTCAAGGTTCTTAGTGATGCCCTGCTGCACAAATTCCCGCGAGTACGGCGCGGGATAAAACTTCATCGTCTCTGGGTCGCCGAGGTAAGCATGCATGGCATCGAGATCGTCCGGACGGAGAAAGCGTAACGTTAGACGTGGCGTTTCGATGATTGCGGATTGCGCTGCGGTGGACATCGTATCGTCCCTACGGGACTCCTAAATGTTTAGGGGTAGCTCACCCAGCGCTCACGCGCTGGGCTACCATCTTTCGCCGCTTCGCGGCTCACCACTTACACCAGCCACCTTTCGTTGCTTCGTCGGCTCATGCGGACAACACGAGCTAAATCTGTTTCCACAACTCCGCCCGCGGGTCCTGCGGGTTCAGTTTCGCCAGCTCGCGCAGGATTTCTTTCGAGCGCTCGTCTTGTACGTGCGGGACGACGATCTGGACTTCGACGATCTCGTCACCGCGAAGGCCTTCTTTTGTCGCTGACGGCACGCCTTTTTCGCGCAGGCGCAGCTTCTGGCCGGACTGCGTGCCCGGTGGGATCTTCAGCAGCGTGCGGCCGTCGATCGTCGGAACTTCGACTTTCGCGCCGAGAGCGGCTTCGGTCGGAGACACGGGAACAGTGAGGCTGATGTCGTCGCCGTCGCGATGGAAGACGGGATGATCGCCGGTACGGATCACGATGAAGAGATCTCCGGGAGCGCCGCCGCGCGGGCCGGCATTGCCCTTGCCGGCAAGGCGGATGCGTTGGCCGTCGCGCGTGCCGGGCTTGATGCGGACAGTGATCGTCTCGGGACGGCTGACCACACCGTCGCCGCTGCAGACGTGACAGATACTGCGCTGCTTGCCGCTGCCGCCGCAACGCGGGCAGGTGGTGTTGAACTTCATGCGTCCGCTGGTCTGTTGAATCTGACCGCTGCCGCCGCATTCGGAGCAGACGCCGGGTTGCTCGATGTATCCGCTGCCGCGACAGTTGGAGCAGGTATCGAGACGCGTGACCTGCAGCTTAAGCTCGGCCCCTTTGATGGCTTGCCAAAAGCCGACGCTGACTTGGTAATCGAGGTCGCTGCCGGCCTCGGGAGCCTGCGGCTCCATTCCACCTCGACCGCCGCTGAAGATGTTGGAGAAAATGTCGCGGAACGAGGAGCTGCGGCCGCCACCGGTTGAGGCCTGTCCGCCTCCGCCTGCGCCTCCGCCGAAGATGTCGGAGAAGTCGAAGCCGCTGAAGTCGACGGGGATTCCCTGGCCGGCGCCGCGCCCGGCACCCGGATTTGGTGCGTATCCGCCTTGCGCCGCACGCGCATATGCCTCGGCTGCCGCAGGATCGATGTTGTCGGAGTAGTAGCCGACCTGGTCGTAGATCTTGCGCTTCTTCGGATCGGAGAGGACGTCGTTGGCTTCCGAAATCTGCTTGAAGCGTTCCTCGGCGGCCTTATCGCCGGGGTTAACGTCGGGGTGATACTTGCGCGCGAGCTTACGGAATGCTTTGCGGATGTCCTCGGAGGAAGCGGATTTCTTGATGCCGAGGATCTCGTAATAGTCTTTTTTGGGTGCGGTGGCCATTTGCTATCAGCTGTCAGCTATCAGCTTTCAGCGGGTTGTCGGTTATCGGTTATCAGTTTTCGGTAAAAGCAAAATCGCCACGAATGCACACGGATTATACGGATGAAATCCGTGAAAGTCCGTGAGAATCCGTGGCCGAATCAAAACTTCGCGGACGAGGGCGTCTGCGCTACACAACCTACATCACCGTCGGATTTTCGTTCTCCGACGGCAGGACGAATCTGTCGAAATGAATGTGGCCGTCGTCGGCGACGGGGATGCGCTGCATTCCGTGTGCGGACGGCACGTACATGAACCACTTCCCTTCACTGGGGACGAAGTTTACGAAATACGGTTGACCCTTGAGTTCGAATTGCATGTATGTCGTCCCTGACGGGACTCGATCCTCTCTTGATGTCCACCCGGGGCTCACGCCCCGGGCTAGCATCTTTTGCCGCTCTGCGGCAATTATTTCTTGTCTTCCACGCCCTGTTGGCGCTTTGCGGCAATTACTTCTTGTCTTCCACGTCCTGTTGCCGCTTTGCGGCAATTACTTCTTGTCTTCCACGTCGACATACTCCGCGTCGATGACGCCTTCGTCTTTCTTCTGCTGCTGGCCTGCACCTGGGTCAGAACCAGGCGTTGGTCCGGCTTGCGGACCTGGTCCCGGCTGGGCCTGCGCAGAAGTTGCCTTGTACATCTCTTCGGCCAGCTTGTGCGAGGCCTTGGTCAGGCGCTCGCGGGCAGAGTCCATCTGCGACTTGTCGTTTGACTCCAACGCCTTCTTGGCGTCGGCCAGCGCGGTTTCGACTTCCTGACGCTCGTTGCCGGAAATCTTGTCGCCGTGCTCGCGGAACATCTTCTCGATGTTGTAGACCATACCGTCGAGCTGGTTCTTCGATTCGATCACCTCACGCGCTGCCTTGTCTTCGGCGGAGTGAGCGTCGGCTTCCTTCGCCATGCGCTCGACTTCTTCCTTCGACAAACCAGACGAGCTGGTGATCGTGATCTTCTGGTCCTTGCCCGTCGCCTGGTCTTTCGCGGTAACGTTCAGGATTCCGTTGGCGTCGATGTCGAACGTGACCTCGATCTGCGGCACGCCACGTGGCGCGGGCATGATGCCCGTCAGGTGGAACTTGCCGAGAGTGCGGTTCTGCGCCGCCATCGGACGCTCGCCCTGCAGCACGTGCACCTCAACCGACGTCTGGCTGTCGGCCGCGGTGGAGAACGTCTCCGACTTGCGGGTCGGAATCGTCGTGTTGCGCGGGATCATCGGCGTCGAAACACCGCCCAGCGTCTCGATCGAGAGCGTCAGCGGGGTGACGTCGAGCAGCAGCAGGTCTTTCACTTCGCCGCCGAGCACGCCGCCCTGGATGGCCGCACCGACCGCCACGACCTCATCCGGGTTCACGCCCTTGTGGCCTTCCTTCCCGAAGATGTTTTTGACCAAGGCCTGGATCGCCGGCATACGGGTCTGTCCGCCGACGAGTACGACCTCGTTGATCTGGTCGGGCGTGACGCCAGCATCTTTCATCGCCTGCTTGCTGGGGCCAACGGAGCGGTCGATGATGTCGCGAACCATCTCTTCCAGCTTCGCGCGGGTCAGCTTGCGGACCAGGTGCTTCGGGCCGCTGGCATCGGCGGTGATGAAGGGGAGATTGATCTCCGACTCCATCGTGGTCGAGAGCTCGATCTTGGCACGCTCGGCCGCGTCACGCAGACGCTGCAGAGCCATCTCGTTGCCCTTCGAGTGCAGGTCGAGACCGGTTTCCTTGCGGAACTCGTCGATGAGCCAATCCACAATGCGCTGGTCGAGGTTGTCGCCACCGAGGTGCGTGTCACCGTTGGTAGACTTGACCTCGATTACTCCTTCGCCTACTTCAAGAATCGAAATATCGAAGGTGCCACCGCCAAAATCGTAGACGGCGATGGTTTCGTCTTTCTTCTTGTCCAAGCCATAGGCCAATGCGGCTGCCGTGGGCTCGTTAATGATGCGCTTCACGTTCAGGCCCGCGATCTGGCCGGCGTCTTTGGTGGCCTGGCGCTGCGCGTCATTGAAGTACGCGGGAACCGTGATAACGGCATCGGTAACCGCTTCGCCGAGGTAGTCTTCGGCGGCCTTCTTGAGCTTCTGCAGGATCATCGCGGAGACCTGCGGCGGGGTATAGCGCTTGCCCTGCGCGACGATGGCCACGTGGTCGCCATCGCGCTCGACTGTGTACGGGACCATTTTCATTTCTTCGTTCACTTCGTCGAAGCGGCGTCCCATGAACCGCTTGATGGAGTACACCGTATTCGTCGGATTGGTGATCGCCTGCCGCTTCGCGACCTGGCCGACCAAACGCTCTCCCGACTGCGTGAAAGCTACGACCGAAGGGGTGGTACGACCGCCTTCTTCGTTGGCGATAACCTTGGGCTCGCCGCCTTCCATTACGGCGACCACCGAGTTGGTGGTGCCCAAGTCAATTCCGATAATCTTTCCCATGGAGACTAACCTCCTCCTGAATCTTTAATACGATTGCTGTCAGTGTTCGAGGGTATACCCCTGCCTTATAACGAGGTTACTATAGAACTTGAGTCAATCGTTGTCAAGTTTATAGATGTGCTTGAGGATCAATTGGTTGCAGGGATTATTTCGACGAATGCGTTTCGGAAACTCTTGCATTTGCTGGGATTGCCGAGCAGGGGCGGGTACACTCTCAACGTCTCCGAAACGAGGCGAACGAAACCCGACTTCGAGCCCCGGAAAGCGACAAAATGCGCGTATCGCGAGCCGAACCCGGTAGAATCGCGTTATTCTCATTTCCCCAGGAGATCCCGTTGAAGAAGCTCCTCGTTGTTTTCGCCCTATTTATCTCGATTACATCCTTTGCGCAGCAGGATTCGGTGCAGTCGAACCTGCAGGAGGCGATCGCGGCGCGGTACCGGCTTACTGTAATCGGGCCGAGTTTCATGGGAGTACGCGGGGGCGAGGACTCGATCCGCAAGCTCGGCGGCACGCTACTGGTGGTGAAAAAGGGCCTGTATGGCACGCAGGAGCGGAGAGAGGTCACGTCAAATTCCATCAAGGACGGGGTGCGCACGCTGCTGGCGGGGAAAGATGAAGTGGAGCTGCTGGCGGGGGAGCGGTTTTACGCGAATAGCGTGGCGGTCGGTTCGGATTTTGTCACCATCGGACTGTTGAGCGTCGATCCGAGAAACTTCCAAGGACGCATGGGTCGCGTCTGGGCGGCGTTGAATTTTTTCTTCGACAAGCAGACGGTCAGCAACGGGGATCTGAACAGAATCAACGCGGCGATGGATCAATGGATTCTGCCTGCCGACAGCCTTTCGTCTGCACCGCAGCCGGCCCTGGCGGCCCGGATAGCAGCAAGTGCGCCGCTGGCGCCGTCGATTGAACTGAAGCCGGGAGCCACCCGCGAGGAAATCGAAACCGGGCTCGGTAAACCCATGCAGGCGATTACGTTCGGGAACAAGATGTGGCTGACTTATCCGGCGCTGGTGGCGGTATTCGAGGACGGCAAACTGGCGAGCGTCGAGCGCAACGAGGAGTCGTTCGGGAACGTGTCGCTGAATGCGCAGCAGGGTGCGGAGATTTATGTCGACGGCGAACTGGCCGGCACTTCGCCAACGACACTGCGGGTGCCGACGGGATCGCACAAGGTGGAGCTGAAGGTCGCCGGGAAAAACATATGGGAGCAGCAGGTAAGGGTGTTCCCGGGCGCAGAAGTGAATTTGAAGCCCAACACCCCGGATGGGAAGTAGAGCAAGCAATTACAGGGCGTAAGCGTCAGCGAGTAAAGTAAGGGCGAGCTGCTTCGCACATCCTCAAGGGGCGAGGTCGCCCGTTGTCACACTTCTTGCCGTGTTCACCTAATCTTCGTCGCTGCCCCAATCCTCCCAGACACCGGCAGGCACCTGGTGCTTAGCCAACTGCGCCTTCACGGCCACAGAAAGGCGCCGAATGCCTTCGCGGATCTGCTCTGGTGTGGCGTTGGAGAAATTCAGCCGCAGGTTGCGATGTCCGTCATTGCCAGGGAAGAAGCAGTCGCCGGGCACGAAGGCGACATCCTGCTTGATTGCCTCGCGGAGTAACTCGTTGCAGTCGCAGCCGTCGGGCATGGTGACCCAGAGGAAGAGGCCGCCGTGGGGCTTGGTCCACGTGACCTCATGAGGAAAGAATTCCGCGAGAGAGGAAAGCATGATGTCGCGGCGTTCGCCGTAGACGGTGCGGATGAGGCGGACGTGCTCGTCGAGGAAGCCGTCGCGGGCAACTTCATAGGCGACCATCTGGACGAAGGTGCTGGTGTGCAGGTCGGCGCCTTGCTTGAGTTGGACCAGTTTGCTGATGACCTCACAGGGGGCGACGATCCAGCCGAGGCGGAGGCCAGGCGCGAGCGTCTTCGAGAAGGTGCTCAAGTAGATCACGTTGCCGAGGGAATATCCTTCGTCGCGGCGCAGATTTTCGCGATCCAGCACCACTAACGGCGGTAAATGCTGCCCTTCATAGCGCAATTGGCCGTAGGGATCATCCTCGACAATAGGGATTCCGTACTTATCGGAGAGGTAAACCAGTTCCTCTCTTCTTTGTAACGAGAGAGTAACTCCGCTGGGGTTCTGGAAGTTGGGCAGAACGTACATGAACTTGGGCCCGGAGCGCAGGGCTTCTTCGAGCAGGTCGGTGCGAAGGCCGTCGTCGTCGGTGGGAACTGTGACGTATTCGGCTCCGAAGACGTTGAAGGCCTGGAGGGCTCCGAGGTACGTGGGAGCTTCGGTGAGGATACGATCGCCGCGGTTAATCAGGAGCTTGGCGATGAGGTCGAGGGCCTGCTGGGAGCCGTTGGTCAGCATCACGTTGTCGGGGGTGGCGAGGATGCCGTAGCGGTTCAGGTTCAAGGCCACCATCTCGCGCAGGGGAAGGTAACCTTCGGTGGTGCTGTACTGGAGGGCTTGAGAGCCGTGGTCGTCGAGCACGCGGCGGCAGGCTTCTTTAAAGCGGGTAACCGGGAAAACGTCAGGGGCGGGCAATCCGCCGGCGAAGGAGATAACTTCCGGGCGCTGGGTGAGTTTCAGCAACTCGCGGATGGTGGAACTTTTGACGGCGGTGGTGCGATAGGCGAAGCGATGCGACCAGGGGGTTCCCATGAGAGGCCTCCACGGAGAACCGTACTCGCGCAGGGCGAAATGTGCAGTGACGGAGATTACCGAGGAGGGTGCTGCAAGCACGTGGCAAGGCGCCGTGACGGTCAGCGGTAACGTCGGCGTGATGCGCTAAGATGCGTCGTCTTCCGGGGTAACCTGCGAGGTAAGCGCCGACCTTGCACCAACGTCAGGGCGACAGAACCGGGAGCAGCGATCCCGGCGGCAAGGCAGCGTTACCCTCGTTCAATGCGCTTCAACTCCGAGTTCAGAGCGGCCTCGATATCTTTCGACTGGCGTTCTCCACGCGCCACGCGGCTGACGTACGATCGGTCGACGCCGAGTTTGCGGGCAACTCGACTATAAAGTCCGCGATACAACTGGTATCGCTTGAATTGAGATTGTTTGTTATGATTCGCAGACACCAATGCTGACTCACTCTGGAATGTGATGTACGTTCCGGGGCAAGAATCTATAACTGGCAAGTTAAGCGTGTCAAGGACGAAAGTGCGCGCGGCGACCAAAATGGCAAGACCAACATGGGCAACGCGGATCGAAAAGCTCCGCGACCGACTCAATCTCAGTCAAACCGACTTCGCGAACCAACTGGGAGTATCTGCGATGGCAGTCTCGCGGTGGGAGCGGGGTATCAACGAACCTCCGGCGAAATGTTATGTGACGCTGGGCAAAATGGCCGGTTCCTCCGAGTGCTGGTTCTACTGGGAACGCATCGGTTTAACCAAGCGTGACGTAGCCAAGATGTCGTAGGGGCGGGGAGCTTGAGGTGGGCCCGGGGTGGGCCCACACGGGTTCGGTCTGGCGCTGTTACGCCTGCGGCTGCATAGAGCCGCGGAGGAACGTTGGACTGCGCCTTAAGTAGTCCTGGATGCGATCGCGGAAGCTGCGGCTCAACGACAGCTCCTTCCCCGTTCGTAGAACAACGATGTACTCGCCGTTGTTACAGGGCTGAAGCTCCTTAATCTTCTCCAAATTCACGATGATGGACCGGTGAATGCGCATGAACCGGCGGCTGTCGAGTTTCGCCTCGAAGGCGTTCATGGTTTCGCGCATCAGGTACTCGTCGTGCCCGGCGTGGATGCGGACGTAGTTGGCGGCCGCCTCGACCCAGTCGATCTCCTCGGACTTCAGGAAGACGACGCGTCCTCCCGCCTTGATGACGAGGCGGTCGGCGGATGGAGTCGGCTGCGGACGCACGTCGTGCAGCATGGCGAGGAGACGCGTAGCGATATCGCCGCTCCGTGAGCGTTCGAGGTGCCCCCGGGCACGTTGTAACGCGCGCTTGAAACGGTCCTCGTCAAATGGCTTGAGGAGGTAGTCGAGCGCGTGCGTCTCAAAGGCGTGCACGGCGTACTGGTCGTAAGCGGTGATGAAGATGACGACCGGCATCTGGTCGGCGCCGATCTGCTCCATCACGCCAAAGCCGTCAAGCTCAGGCATCTCTACATCGAGGAAAAGCAGGTCCGGTTGATGCTGGTCGAGAGCGTCAACCGCCTCGCGGCCGTTCTTGCATTCGGCGACAAGTTCAACATCGTTTTCGGAGGAGAGCAGGCGGCGAATCCGGTTGCGTGCCAGCGGCTCGTCGTCAGCGACAACTATACGGATCATGAACGCACCCCTTGCGGGATTGGACGGACATCAACGGGAAAGGTGAGCGGCTCAGGAACGATCACTGGCTGCAAGGCCTCCTTGCGCCATGGGAGCGAGATGCGAACTTCCAGACCGCGTTCGGGCAGGTTATTCAGGACAAACGTCTGTTCCTTGCCGTAGAGAAATTCGAGGCGGCTGCGGGTGGTGCTGAGGCCGATTCCAAAATTAGTCTTCGCATTGCCGCCGGGCTTCAGGCCGGGACCGTTATCGCTCACCACGACGAGCAAGCGGTCGGCGATTTTGCGGGTGCAGACTTCGATGACACCGAGGCCAGAGCTCTTGGCGATCCCGTGGCGTACAGCGTTTTCCACGATGGGTTGCAGCAAGAGATTCGGCACCTGGCAATCGAGCGTTTCGGGAGCGATATCGAGCTTCACTTGCAGGCGGTCGAGGAAACGTGTCTGTTCGATTTCCAGATAACCCTGCACGAAATCGAGTTCGTTGCGCAGCAAGACCTCCTGCACGCCGATGTTTTCGAGGGCCATGCGCAGCAGGTCGCTGAGACGCGTAATGACGCGCTCGGCGCAGTCAACGTCCTGGTGCATCAACTCGCTGACGCTGTTCAGCGTATTGAATAAGAAATGCGGGTGGAGCTGCACTTTCAGCGCCTGCAACTGGGCCTTGGCGAGTTGAGTTTCCAGCACAGAAGAACGCAGTTCGCGGTCGCGATAACGCTCGTAGTACATCCAGCCCTGAACGGCGAAAATGATCGACCAGTAGATGAAGATGTTGTCGGTGCCGTACATGAGGAAATAGCGCTGGAACATCTGCATCTTGGTGACCGCGCCATAAGCAGCCATCTCGGGCCAGATCCAGGAGCTGCAGGCAATGCAGATGAGAGCGTGGCTCGCCGCGATCGAAGGCGCGGCAAAGAAGTGGACGACCAGCGAGCGGCCCCAAGTCGCCTTCTCAAACGGAAAGCGGCGGGCGATGAACACGGCGATCGGGGTGAACAGCGGTCCCCATAGCGCATAGGCAGCGAAGTACATGCGCGAGAGGTCGAGCCACTCCATCGGCTTGTGCAAGGCGACGCGGAACGAGTAGGAGAAACTGGTGCAGGCAGCGGACCAACCGAGCCAGAACAGGATGACCAGTCCCCAACGAACAGTACGGGTGAAGCGCATCAGGCGCCTCCACGGGAAGAGAAATCGGTTATCAACAGGATACTCGTAAACCGGCTTGCAGCGCTCGGCTGGAAACCATTGTCGGTACATTCAGACGAACGGCAAAGCGGAAAGGATTGGCCTTAACCTATTCATCCCAAGGAAGTTCCTGTTCGTCCCACGATCATTGTGTTTCCCCAACTTTCGCGAGAAATTGATTGCATTAAGCGCTGGCACGAGCGCGTGGGGTTATTTCTTTTCGAGTGAGGGACGCTGAGATTCGAATACGAGTCCGGCCCCTGAGAGACAGGCCTGGCGTTGCCAAACGCCTTAACTTGCGGAGCTGAGCAATGAAATCCGTTTCCGTTGTTCTGGCCCTCGTATTCTCGGTTGGCGTAGCTTTGGCTACGGATCGACCAATGGAAAACAAAGTCACCGGCACCCTGGGCGCGAATAACCAACTCTGGTTGCCGGCAAACTATCGCAACTGGGTGGCTTTGTCGCCGAGCGCGCCGGGTATGCCGACCCATCGACATCAACATACCGTGGGAAAGGTTTTTGTTGAGCCGAGCGCGTACGAGAGCTTCCTGAAAACCGCAGTATGGCCGAACCAGAGCGTGATCGTGCTGGAACTGCGCGACACAGCGGCGCCTCCGAAGACGATGTGCGACGGCATGATCGGGCTGGAGGTGGCGGTCAAGAACGAGTCGAAGACACCCGAACCGTGGACGTTCTACGGGATCATCTACGACGAGCACAAGCACCACAACGAACAGGAACAGGCGAAGAAGATTTGCGTCGATTGCAATGACGAGCCGACCGACGTGCGTCTGGCCATGTACTTCCCTGCCCTGAAGGCCGTAATCTACGCCAAGCCGCGGAACATGCCACCGGCGGCATTCTAAGCAGAGTAGCGAGTTCCAAAGCCCTACCGTCAAGGTAGGGCTTTTTAGCACCGCATGAAACTTTCCCGGTTGATTCGTATCCCATCGGTGGGAGAGTCCGTTGGACCGCTCCCGGTGGTAGCTATTTTGGCCGAACCAATCCAACTCGAAATCAGTTGTCGTCAGGTTTGGAAGGAAATCTCAAACTACTGCGATGGAGAGGTCAACGAAGAACTGCGGCAGCGAATCGCAATGCATCTGGACAATTGTAAGCATTGCCGGGCGGTCTACGACGGACTGCGCAACACCGTGACTCTCGTGGCGGACGACCATGCGTTGGAACTACCGTCCGAGCTCAGCACGAGGCTTCATGCAAAGCTGAGAGAGTACCTGGCGCGGAAATCGTAGACGAATGGACCTACCAGGGGCGCACCTTGGAGTAGTCCTTGCCCTGCGCCCACGTCCCGTCGAAGCCGGGAGCGAGCGCGTCGCGCATCATGAGGCGCGCGCGCAGCAGGCGAGTCTTGACCGAGGCTTCGGTAATTCCCAGAAGTTTAGCCGTATCCGCGATGTTCAACTGCTGCACGTCGCGGAGGATGAACACCTCGCGGTATTTCGGCCTCAAACTCGCCAAGGCTTTCTTCAAGGCGTCGCGGAGCTGTTGTTTTTCCAGGCACTCGGAAGGAATGTCGCGCCAATCGGCGAAATCGCGCGGGATGTAATCGCCTTCCTCGTCCTGCGGGCCTTGGTCAACAGACTCGTACAGATGGCGGCGGTCTTTGCGCAACCGAAGGCGGGCCTCGTTGATGACAATCTGTGTGAGCCACGTGCTGAACTTGGCTTCCTGCCGAAAATACGAAAGGTTCTTGAAGGCCTTGAGGATCGCCTCCTGGCAGGTCTCTTCGGCGTCAGCGTCATTCTGCAGGATCGAGAGCGCGGCGTAATAGACACCGCGTTCATAGGGACGAATGAGATCGTAGAAGGCTTCCGATTCACCGGCAAGAACGCGGCCGATGAGGGTGCTTTCTGTCGCACTACGATCTATAGAGGGTGTAGCCAATTGTGCGTCTCCGCCGGGAACAATCCCAAACCTAAGTACGCAAATACAGTAGCTTTGGATTTGCCCGCGCGGGAAGACGCACGGCGCAAATGGACCCAAGGATCTCGCCCCGAAAGTTTCCTCATTATATGAGCCCCTCTTCGGAAAGCAATCCAGAATCTTCTCCGGAATGTCAACGAATTGTCAGAGACCGATTCGCAGGCGAGGGGAAAATCGTTGTCACTTCGCGGAACGACCCGAATCCTATCGCGCGTGAACAGCAATCCAGCAGCGACGAAACAGCAGGTGGTGGCCGAAAGCACGGCCCTCAACACCTGGACTGACGCGCTGCGGAGGCATTGGCCGGAGTACCTGATGGAGGCGGCCGAACTTGGCGCCTTCATGATCTCCGCCTGCTTTTTTACAGTCCTGCTGGAACACCCAGGCTCCCCCGTTCGTGGCATGCTGCCGGACGCATTTTTGCGACGGGCGCTGATGGGACTCGCAATGGGCGTGACGCTGATTGCCATCATTCACTCGGGCTGGGGAAGGCAGTCGGGCGCGCACATGAACCCGGCGGTAACGCTGGCGTTCTGGCGACTGAAGAAGATCGCCACGCCGGACGCTGTGTTTTATTCAGTCGCACAGTTTGCCGGCGGCATCGGCGGAGCACTCGGGGCGATGCTGATACTGCGCGACAAAGTCATGGATCCGGCGGTGAGATACGCGGCCACGGTACCCGGGACAAGAGGTATCGAGGTGGCGTTCGCAGCGGAATTGCTAATCTCGTTTATCTTGTTGATGACGGTGCTCACGGTTTCGAACCGGAAATCACTGGCACGTTACACACCAATCTTTGCGGCATTGCTGGTCGCACTCTACATCACTTTTGAGGCGCCGTTCTCAGGGATGAGCATGAACCCGGCACGCACGCTGGGTTCGGCTTTCTTCCCGCGGGTGTGGACGGCGCTTTGGATTTACTTCACGGCTCCTCCCCTGGGCATGTTGCTGGCGACGGAGGTCTTCCGGCGCCTCCAGATCGCACAAGTTCATTGCGCGAAATATCACCACACAAATGCGAAGCGCTGCATCTTCCATTGCGCCTTCCATGAATTGATGAAGTGAGGATGGACATGGCTTACGACGCGAATTACGACGTGATCATCATCGGCTCGGGCGCCGGCGGCGGAACGCTGGCGTTACACCTGGCGCCTTCGGGCAAGAAGATCCTGATCCTGGAGCGCGGGGACTTTGTGCGGCGCGAAAAGGACAACTGGAGTTCGAAGGCTGTCAATCTTGAGGCGAAGTACAACACCCGCGAAGGCTGGCGGGACAAGGAAGACAAGCCTCTCCATCCGCATACGAACTACTATGTGGGCGGCAACACAAAGTTCTATGGCGCGGCGCTGTTCCGCTTGCGCGAGAAAGACTTCGGTGAAATTCGGCACTACGGAGGGATCTCGCCGGCGTGGCCAATCAGCTACGACGACCTGGAGCCGTACTACGCCAAGGCAGAAAAGATTTATCACGTGCACGGTGAGGCAGGCCTTGATCCGACCGAGCCACGGCGCAGTGGGCCGTATCCATATGCGGCAGTGACGCACGAGCCGCGCATCCAAGACCTGCACAATCACCTGGCGAACTCTGGCTATCACCCTTTTCACGTGCCGCTCGGCATCCAGTTGAACGAGAAGGAACCGAACCAGAGCGCCTGCATTCGCTGCGAGACCTGCGATGGCTATCCGTGCATGGTGCACGCGAAGTCGGACGCCGAGGTATGCGCGGTGCGTCCCGCACTGTCATACCCGAACGTCTCGCTCCTGACGAATGCTTACGTTTCGCGGCTGGAGACGGATGCGTCGGGACGCGAAGTAAAGACGGTAGTGGTCGAACGCAACGGAGAGACCTTGCGGCTGAGCGCAGACATCGTGGTCAGCTCGGCGGGCGCGATCAATTCGGCGGCGCTGCTGCTGCGGTCGGGGAACGATATGCATCCGCGCGGTTTGGCGAACAGTTCGGATGTTGTCGGCCGGCACTACATGGGACACGTGAACTCGGTGCTATTGGCGATCTCGAAGTGTCCGAACCCGACAACTTTTCAGAAGACGCTCGGGCTGAACGACTTCTACTTCGGCGATGACGACTTCGAGTACCCGATGGGGCACATCTCCTTCGTGGGGAAACTGGACCTGTGGGCGTTGAAGGCCGGCGCGCCTCCACTTACTCCTGGATTCACGCTGGAGAAGATGGCGCAACACGCGCTGGATTTCTGGCTGACGTCGGAGGACCTGCCTGATCCGAACAATCGCGTGACGCTGAACAGGAGCGGCGAGATTGTTCTCCGGTACACTCCCAACAACCAGAAGCCGCACGAGCAGCTCACCGCTAAGCTGAAACAAATTCTGAAGAACCAACACTGCACGATCCACGGCCACGACTGCCATGAGGGACTGTTCGGCCGAAACCTCTATCTCGGCGATCGCATTCCGCTGGCCGGGGTTGCGCATCAGAACGGAACGATTCGCTTCGGACACGATCCGAAGACTTCGGCGCTCGACGTGAACTGCAAGGCGCACGATCTCGACAATCTTTATGTTGTGGACGGCTCGTTCTTCCCTTCCAGTGCGGCAGTGAATCCGGCGTTGACGATCATGGCCAATGCGTTACGCGTGGGCGATCACCTGCTGGAACGGATCGCGGTGAAGGCAACATCGAAGACTGATTCCCCGGTGCGCGAGGGAGCGACCAATGTTGCGTAAGCTCTTGTTCTCGGTTGCACTGGGGTTCTTTCTTCTTAGCGCTACGTTTGTTCATGCGGGATCGAATGGAACTGCTTCGCCCATCCACGTTAGACGAGTCGGTCCGATCGCAATGACCGTGGCTGACATGGATCGTTCGGTCGACTTTTACACCCGCGTGCTGACGTTCGAGAAGCGATCGGATGTCGAGTTGGCCGGTGATGACATTGAGCACCTGTACGGCGTTTTCGGAGCGCGGGTCCGGATGGTTCGCCTGCAACTGGGCGAGGAGCAGATTGAGTTGACCGAGTTTCTGGCACCGCGCGGCCGCCCGATTCCAGCCGATTCGCGCAGCAACGACCGCTGGTTCCAGCATATTGCGATCGTCGTTTCCGATATGGATCGTGCCTATCAGATTCTGCGTCGAAACAAGGTGGAGTTCGCGTCATCAGGCCCGCAGCGACTGCCGGATTGGAACCCGAATGCGGGGGGCATCAAGGCGTTCTATTTCAAGGATCCAGACGGGCATCCAGTCGAGATCATCTACTTCCCTGCCGACAAGGGGCTGGCGAAATGGCATCAAGAGACCGACAAGACTTTTCTCGGAATCGATCATACAGCGATCGTCGTTGCCGACACCGATGCGAGCTTGCGTCTCTATCGCGATACTCTGGGCTTCAAAATCGCCGGCGAGAGCGACAACTACGGCACCGAGCAGGAGCACCTGAACCTGATCCACGGCGCGCACTTACGGATCACCAGCCTGCGCGCAGCGGAAGGGCCGGGAGTTGAGTTCCTGCAATATCTGTCACCCTCCGATGGCCGCATGGCCCCAGTCGACGAGCACGCCAACGACATCGTGTATCGCGCCACGGTGATCGAAACCGATGATGCGAGCACCACGGTGCCGGCTCTGCGTGAAGCAAGGGCTGGATTCATTTCGCCGGGTGTGGTCTTATTCCAACAATCAAGTGTGGGGTATCAGGCGGGCATTCTGGTCCGTGATCCGGACGGTCACGCGATCGAAGTCGTGTCGGCCCGCTAAGGAAAATCATGAACGTCGAACAGAAGCGTCTGGAACAATCTCGGAACCGAGCGTCGTACTGGAAACGCTGGGGTCCGTACGTGAGCGAACGCGCGTGGGGCACAGTGCGCGAAGACTACAGCGCGACCGGAGAAGCCTGGGAGTCTTTCCCGCATGACCATGCACGGTCGCGCGCCTATCGGTGGAATGAAGACGGCATCGGCGGTATTTGCGATCGCCACCAGATGATCTGCCTCGGGCTGGCGCTGTGGAACGGCAACGATCCCATCCTGAAGGAGCGCTTCTTCGGCCTCACCGGCAACGAGGGCAACCACGGCGAGGACGTGAAGGAATATTACTTCTACCTCGACAGCACGCCGACCCACTCGTACATGAAGATGCTGTACAAGTATCCGCAGCGCGCGTACCCGTACGGGTGGCTGGTGGAGGAGAATCGCCGGCGCACGAAGAACGATCCCGAGTTCGAGTTGCTCGATACAGGCGTATTCGAAGAGAACCGCTATTTCGACGTCGAGATTGAGTATGCGAAAGCCGATGCGGAAGACATCCTGGCGCGGATCACAGTAACGAATCGCGGGCCCGAAGCGGCGCCGATTCACCTGCTGCCGACCATCTGGTTCCGGAACACATGGTCGTGGTTTCCGGGTAGCGAAAAGCCTCAACTGAAAGCGGGATACAAAACGGATGGGCTATCGGCTGTATCAGTAATTCACCAGCGGTACGGACAGCGTTGGCTCTACTGTTACGACGGCCCGGAGCTTCTCTTCTGCGAGAACGAGACCAATACGCAACGGTTGTGGGGAGTGCCGGGACCGCAGTATCCGAAAGACGGGATCAACGACTACGTTACGCACGGATGGCAGACGGTGAACCCGGAGCGCGTGGGCACCAAGGCGTCCGCGCATTATCAAAGGGCGCTGCAACCAGGAGAGTCATTCGCGATTCGCCTGCGATTCACACCGGAAGAATGGCCGATGGGAGAGAATCCGTTAGCGAGTGAATTCGACGGCATCTTCGCCACCCGCAAAATCGAGGCCGACGAGTACTACAACGCCATTACCCCGCACGATCTTTCCGACGACGCGCGCAATGTGCTGCGACAGACGTTTGGCGGTCTGATGTGGACGAAGCAGTTCTATCACCTGGAGGTCAGGCGGTGGTTGGAGGGAGATCCTGCCGGGCCGCCCCCGCCAGCGGCGCGCAAGCGCGGGCGCAATCACGAATGGCAGCACCTCTATAACGAAGACATTGTCTCCATGCCAGACAAGTGGGAGTACCCATGGTACGCGGCGTGGGACCTGGCTTTTCACACCATCCCACTGGCAATCGTGGACTCCGACTTCGCGAAAGAGCAGCTCATCCTGATGCTGCGCGAATGGTACATGCACCCGAATGGGCAGATTCCCGCCTACGAATGGGCTTTTGGTGACGTGAATCCTCCGGTGCATGCCTGGGCTGCGTGGCGCGTCTACAAGATCGACAAGAAGAACCGCAACGGCAAAGGTGATCGCCAGTTCCTGGAACGCGTCTTCCACAAGCTGATGCTGAACTTCACCTGGTGGGTGAATCGTAAGGACGCGGAGGGCAGAAACCTGTTCCAGGGCGGTTTCCTGGGGCTGGACAACATTGGTGTCTTCGACCGCAGCGCTCCCCTTCCCACCGGCGGGTACCTGGAGCAATCGGACGGCACGGCGTGGATGGCCATGTACACGCTGAACCTGTTCGCGATCGCGATGGAACTGGCGCGTGAAGACCACGCGTACGAAGACGTCGCCAGCAAGTTCTGGGAACACTTTCTCTATATCGCGAATGCGATGAGCCATCGCGGCAAGGATGGGCTCGGCATGTGGGATGAAGTCGATGGCTTCTTCTACGACGTGCTGCACCTGCCGGACGACACGCGCGTGCCGATGCGATTGCGCACGATGGTCGGCCTGATCCCGCTGTTCGCGGTGGAAATCATGGATTCGGCCTGGCTGGAAAAGTTTGGCGGCTTCCGGCGCCGCATGGAGTGGTTTGTCGAAAATCGAGAGGATCTCACCGGCAACATCGCCGCGATGGAAAAGCCCGGGCACGGCGCGCGGCTCCTGCTGTCAATCTGCGATGGGAGACAACTGCGCAGCGTGCTCGAATACATGCTCGACGAGCGGGAATTTCTGTCGGACTATGGAATTCGTGCGCTCTCGAAGATTCACGAGAAACATCCATACATCCTGGAATTCGATGATCACGAATATCGCGTGGACTATCAGCCGGCGGAATCGCGTAGCGGCCTGTTCGGCGGAAACTCGAACTGGCGCGGGCCGATCTGGTTCCCGGTGAATTTCCTGCTGATCGAAGCCCTGCAGCGTTTCCACCATTACCTTGGCGATGAGTTCAAGGTCGAATGCCCCACCGGCAGCGGCCAGATGATGACGCTCAAGGAAGTGGCGGCCGAGATATCACGGCGGCTGAGCCGCATATTCCTGCGCGGCGCTGACGGCCGGCGCCCGGTTGCAGGCGGAATTGAGTTATTCCAAAGCGATCCACACTGGAAGGACCTGGTGCTTTTCCATGAATACTTCCATGGAGACAATGGCGCCGGTATTGGAGCCAGCCACCAGACTGGGTGGACGGCGCTGGTTGCCAAACTGCTGATCCAGAGCGGCGAAAGAAGCCATCGTAATCACAAAAAGGAAAAGGCGGAAACGGTCACCGCGGTCTCCCAATAGTTGAAACAAACCGCCGGGATCGGTATCTGATCGGCAAGTAGCGATCTTTGAGGCAGCAGATGGCAAAGCACCGGATAGTTATCGTGGGCGGCGGTTTCGGCGGAGTCTACACCGCGCTGGAACTGGAAAAACTCGTTGGCAACAATCGTGACGTCGAGGTAACGCTAATCAGTCACGATAATTTTTTTCTCTTCACTCCGATGCTGCACGAGGTTGCAGCGAGCGATCTGGACCTGACGACTATCGTCAATCCGATCCGCAAGATGCTGCGCAAGGTGAACTTCGTGGCGGGAGAAATCCAGTCGATCGACCTGGATGCTCGCAAGCTGACGGTGCTGCACGGACTCGACAGGCATCTGCACACACAGGAATTCGACCAGATCGTGCTTTCGCTGGGCTGCACGACGAACTTCTTCGGGCTGCCGGGGCTGGAAGAGAATGCGATCACGATGAAGTCGCTGGAAGACGCCGTCAATCTGCGCAATCGCCTGATTGCGATCCTCGAAGAGGCAGACACCGAGTGCGGCGAGAACATTCGCAAGCCGCTGCTGACGTTTGTGACCGCGGGTGGGGGCTTCGCCGGGGTCGAGACGCTGGCGTCCATCAACGACTTCCTGCGCGATGCGCTCAAGTACTATCGCAACATTAAGGAGAGCGACCTGCGGGTGGTGCTGATTCATCCGGGTGATGTCATTCTCCCCGAGCTTGGTCCTGAGCTCGGCGCTTACACGCAGAAGAAGCTGCAGGAGCGCGGGGTTGAGATTCTGACTCACACACGCGTGACCAGCTATGACGGCCACGTGGCAGCGCTAAACAACGGCATGAATATCGAGAGTCGTACGCTGATCTGGACGGCGGGCACAACGCCCCATGCGATGATCGGGATGCTGCCATGCAAGAACGACAAGGGCCGGCTGCTGGTGAATGCCAAGATGGAGGTCACAGAAAGGCCCGGAGTGTGGTCGTTAGGCGATTGTGCGCTGGTGCCCGATCTCACTACCGGCAAGTTCTGCCCACCAACGGCGCAGCATGCGTTGCGACAGGCACGCACGCTGGCACGTAACATCGTCGCGCATTGGCGTGGAGCAGAAAAACGCGAATTCAAGTTCAAGACGATCGGGTTATTGGCTTCGATCGGGCACCGTACCGGGGTAGCGCGTATCTTCGGCGTGAATTTCTCCGGCTTCATCGCCTGGTGGATGTGGCGCACGATTTATCTCAGCAAGCTACCGCGATTCGAGAAGAAGCTGCGCGTGGCGCTCGACTGGACCCTGGACATGTTCTTCTCCAAAGACCTGGTGCAGTTCATCAACTTCGGGGAACATGGCGCGAAACAGATCAAGCGGCTCTCGACTGCGCCCGAAGCAAAACTTGAAGCCCCTGCGAAGGCACAGGCGAGCTAACGATGATCGCGTTCGGAAGAGAAGTCTGTCGCGACCTGCAGGCTGCCACCAGCCGCGAGTGGCTGGAGACCAATGGGCTTGGAGGCTTTGCCTCTTCCACCATCATCGGGCTCAACACGCGGCGCTATCATGCGTTGCTGACGGCGGCGACCAAGCCGCCGGTCGGAAGGTACGTGCTGCTCTCCAAACTCGAAGAAACGCTGGTGATCGACGGCGAACGCTTCGATCTTTCTGCGAATCAATATCCGGGCGTTGTTCATCCGCGGGGATTTGAATTGCTCGAGTCTTTTCGGCTCGATCCATTTCCGGTTTTCACCTACTGGGTGGGTGAGGTTACGGTCGAGAAATCGGTGTTCATGGTGCAGGGCGAGAACACCACAGTTATCCGCTACCACGCGATCGGGGCTTCCAGCGATGTAACGATGGAGTTACGACCGCTCATCGCGTTCCGGGATTTCCATTCCACCACTCACGGAAATGACGCCATTGACGGTCATGTAGACCTGATCGAGGGGCTGGCGGGAATCACACCGTACCAGGGATTGCCAACCCTCTACCTTGCTCACAACGCCAGCCACGCTGAACAAGCGTATGACTGGTACCGCAGCTTCGAATACGAGGAAGAGCGCCATCGCGGACTGGACTTCCGCGAAGATTTGTTTCATCCGGCCACCCTTACCTTCAATCTTGCGAACGATGCGTACGCGGTTGTTATCGCGTCCACCGAACCTCGGGCGGCAAGCGCTGCCAAGGAGTTGGAGGACCGGGAACGTGCTCGCCGCAAGACACTCGTCGCTGCCGCGCCGGTGAAGTGCGATTTCGTCGGAACGCTCACCGTCGCTGCCGAACAGTTCGTTGCCAAGCGGGGAGACCTGAAGACCATCATCGCCGGTTACCCGTGGTTCGGCGATTGGGGTCGCGACACGATGATCTCTATACCCGGCCTGACACTGGTCACCGGCAAGTTCGACATCGCGCGCAGCATCCTGCTGGCGTTTGCGAAATATGTGAACCAAGGGATGCTCCCGAACATCTTTCCCGACGCCGGAGAGACACCCGAATACAACACCGTTGACGCGACACTATGGTACTTCGAGGCGATTCGACAGTACGGCGAGTCGTCAGGCGACTACAAGACGATCCAGGAACAGCTGTACCCGGTTCTCGTAGATATCATTGAGTGGCATCTGCGCGGGACGCGCTATGGCATCAAGGTTGACTCCGATGGATTGCTGCTGGCCGGAGAGCCCGGGGTTCAACTCACGTGGATGGACGCAAAGGTAGGCGATTGGGTGGTCACGCCGAGAACGGGCAAGCCGGTCGAGATCCAGGCGCTTTGGTATAACGCCCTCCGCATCATGGATCAATTGGCCGAACGTTTTGGCGACGGGCAGCGAGCGAAGCGCTATTCCGAGTCGGCAAGCAAGGCGAGCGCGAGTTTTGCGCAGAAGTTCTGGAACGAGGCGGAAGGCTGTCTTTACGATGTGCTGGTCGAAGACGGCATCGAAGATGCGACGATCCGCCCTAACCAGATTTTCGCCATCAGTCTTCCCTTTCCGCTTCTCTCCGACGACAAAGCAAAAGCGGTTGTGGAGAAAGTGGAAAGCGAGCTGCTGACGCCCTATGGCTTGAGAACGCTCTCGCCCCGCGATCCCAGGTACATCGGAGTCTATGCCGGTGATCCTCGCATGCGCGACTCGGCGTATCACCAGGGAACAGTCTGGCCGTGGCTGATCGGGCCCTTCATCACCGCATACCTAAGGACCTTCGGGCACGGAACAACAGTTTTGGAGAAGGTAAACGACTGGCTAAAGCCACTGCAATCTCACCTGTCGGAAGCTGGGCTAGGCACAATTTCCGAGATCTTCTGTGGTGACGCACCGCACAAACCGTGCGGGTGTCCGGCGCAGGCCTGGAGCGTCGCCGAAGTGCTGCGGGTTTCTGTCGAGGAAATCGCCCGATAGAGTTGCTGGTACCTTCGTTCCGAGTTACAATCTGCGCGAGAAAAAGATCAAAAAAAAATCCCCGGTGCTCGCTTGGGGCGTTGAGGAAGAGCACCGGGGTCACCGTTTCCCCTTACTCACTGTCGTTTTCAGGAGGCTAAGGGTATAGACGCCCAGTCTTCCGAAAAGTTTCCTGCAAAACGTAAAGATTTGTTAAGGAATAGCTGGTGGCGGCTGCGCCATCAGAGCGACGAATCTCTCGTCCTTTCTTAGCTTTGCGAACTCCTCGTCCTCATAGACTTTCTTGATGTCTTTGTAACCTTCCTCCATGGCACGGCGAAGATAAAGCAGAGAGCGGTCGAGTTGGCCCTGCTGGGCGTACATCTTGGCCATCACGAACGAGAAATGAGCGCGATCTTCTGGCGATGATGTTTGCGCCACGATGCCCATGTCGGAACGGCGTTCGAAGATATCCGGATCGAGTTGTAACGCTTTCTGGTACTCGGGGACAGCCTTGTCCAGATCCTTCTTGGCGAAATAGGCGGAACCCAGGTTATTGTGGAACGATGCGTTTTCGGGCTCCATCTCGATGGCGCGCCGATAGTATTTGATGGCTCGCCCGTATTTCTTGTCCAGGTAGTTCGCCACCGCGAGATTGTTGTATGCATACGCATACTTCGGGTTGATTTTCACGGCGCGCTCGAAATTCTTCCGGGCATCGTAGTAACGAGCCAGCCGCAGTTGGGTGATGCCGATCTTGTTATATTCAATGGCGGCTTGGTGATCTTTCCCGTCCAGCTTCTTCAGCGCTGCCTGGAAGTAATCAATCGCATCCAGATAGGCCTTTTCCGAGCGCAACTGGTCGCCGCGTTCGTCCAGTTCCTGCACCGAAGCATTCGGCGGTGGGGGCTCGATTCGGCGTGTGGGTGGCGGCGTGATTGGGATGGTCTGGTTGCTGTCCTGCGCAAACGAGCCGGCGCCCAACACCAGGACGATAAGAGAAAGCGAAACCGCGGAAAGTTGACGGTGCATGATGGACCTCCGGGACGAAGCCCTGCGTGCCACTTCCATGTATTGGCTAATATTGACACCAAATTGGGCGGTTTGGGGGCCAAAATCGACAGGAATCTGTCCCTAGTAAAGTGACGCTGGTCCCATCACCCGGCACTCGAGTCAGCAACTCTGGCGGCGGATTTCGGTTTTACTGTTGTTTCTTGTTGCTGTCGTCACCTTTAAACACCCCGGCGATCTTGCCGAAGAAGCCCTTCTTCTTCTTTTTGTCATCGGGAGGCGGATTGTTTTGCGCCTGCGTGGGCTGTCGGTTGGGTGCAGGCGGCGGACTTGCCAGGGGAGTGTTCGTCGCAGAGGGCGGCGGAGGAGCAGGGGTCGGCGGAGACATAAAGCCGAAGATTTTCTGGACGATGTTCTTGTGATCCGCCTGGTCGCACGTATCCTTTGGCTCGGTGCCGGC
>Ga0335069_10001728_pt1 | contig 34703 bp, 26 predicted proteins | sample Lox_Sample_11_FD_206714 | JGI IMG/M metagenome (GOLD analysis project Ga0335069, IMG submission 206714) | Soil microbial communities from Loxahatchee National Wildlife Refuge, Florida, United States - Lox_Sample_1.1 | ecosystem: Environmental > Terrestrial > Soil > Wetlands | place: USA... | reverse complement strand
GCCGTCGAAGCAGTAGCCGCGCCCGTCCCCCGGAACTCGTCGGCGAGATCACCGAGATCGTGATCAAGCTAACGATCTCCCCCCTCCCGGCGCTCGGGAGGGGGGGACCGGCCGGGGGAAGGGCAACGCGACGCGAAATGCCACTGGGGAGGAACCTGCTATGCCGAGCCGCCTGCCGATGTCCCACGCTCACCGGCACCTGTCGAACCCGCGCATCCTCGCGCAGCTCGAGGCGATGGTGCGCTCGCTCGTCAGGGGGCCCCACGTGAAGGACTGCGTGCAGCGCGTGGCCGTCGCGGCGCTCGCGGCGCCGAATCCGCCGGAGGAGGAGCCGCAGTTCGTCGCCTTCCTGCGCGGCATCGCGGAGAAGGACGTGCCCCGGTACATGGGCAAGCTCGCGCGCGAGCCCATCTTCGAGCCGCAGCACGCCGAGGAGAACGTGGAGGCGCGCCCGGAGTTTCGCGACGAAGAGATGGCCGCCGCGGCACGGCGCGCCGAGGCGAACGACGCGAAGCAGGAGCAGACGAAGCAGTGGCTCGGCGACATCGCCGAGGGCAAGAGCGTGCAGGAGATCTCGGCGCGCGACGGCGTGCCGGCGGACACCATCTGGAAGCGGCTCCATCGCGCGAAGAAGTGGATGGGGCCCCTGGCGCTGCTGCTCGCGGTGCTCGGAGGCGGCTGGCTGCTCTGGGACTGGCAGCACCGCGAGGACATCGTGGCCGACCAGGGCACGCAGGATCTCAATCTGCTCGAGGCGCGCTCGCTGCGTGACCGCGCGACGGCGTCGTGCAACGCGAACGACTGGGCCTCGTGCGAGTCGCTGCTCGACAGCGCGAAGCGGCTCGACCCGGCCGGCGAGGAGAGCCCGTCGGTCAAGGCGCTGCGCAAGCACATCGCCGACCAGCGAGCGCTCCAGCAGATGCAGCCGGTGCCGAGCGCGCCCGACCAGCAGAACGCGCCGCTGAAGCCGCCGATGCAGTGACGGTCACCAGTACACGGTGGCGTGGAGCATCGCGGTGCGCGGGAGGCCCGGGGTGAAGCTGATGCCCGCGGGCCAGTTCTGCGCCTGCGCCGGGGTCGTCGGCTTGGGCTGGTTCGGCAGGCGCGCGCCGACCTCGAACTGGCCCTCGCGCCACGCGGTGTCGGCCACGTTGAACACGTCGGCGCCGAGCTCGAGGAAGCGCCAGCGCGCGCCGGCCCCGAGGTTCACGATGGTCCAGCCGGTCTCCACGAGCGGCGTGGGGCCGCTGTCGCCGTAGCGGTCGGACATCGAGCGCACGCTCGCGGAGCCGAGGAGCGTGACCTGGCCCACGGGCTGGCGCGCGCCGAGGGTCGCGCTGAAGGTGCGGATGGGCGCGTCGGGCAGGTACACGGTGCCGGCGGCGACGTCGACCGCGTCGGTGTAGCGAGAGTGCGCCGCCGTGAACGCGATCTCGGCGTAGACGCGCCGGTCGAACATGTAGTGCCCCGTGAGCTCGATGCCGTAGCGGCGCGTCTGGCCCGAGGGCGACGTGCTCGCCGTGTCGCCGTCGATGGTGAGCTCCGAGTCGAGGTCGATGAGGAACCCGGTCGCCGAGAGCGAGAGTCCCCTCACCGGGCGTACCGTCGTTCCCACCTCGTAGCCGCGCGCCGGCACCACGAGCGTCGTGGCGGCGCCCTCGACGAGGGTGCGCGCGTCGTTGGTGTGGAAGCCGCGCCCGTACTTCGCGAAGAGGTCCCAGGCGCGCACGGGGCTCACCACGGCGGTCGCCTTGGGCGAGAGCTGACTGGCGCCCGCGTACCCGCTCGCCTTGTCCACCGCCGTGGGGCTCTCGTTGTTCACCGCGGCGTCGACCTCGTCGACCCGAGCGCCCAGGATGAACCGCAGCCACGGCGCGGGCCGCGCCTCGGTCTCCACGAAGGCTCCCGCCTCGGTCTCGTCGATGTGTCCGTCGTAGATGGGCCCCGGGATGTTCGCGTCGACGCCGTCGAGCCGGTGCCGCGCCTGCGTCCGGTGCAGCTGCGACTCGATGTCGTCGTTGCGCACCTGCAGTCCCATCGTCGTGCGCAGCGGTATGCCGGCGACCTCGGTGCGGTCGGTCAGCCGCAGCGTCGCTCCCGACTGCGTGCGCGTGTCGTCCTGCTCCACCTGCGAGCCGTAGAGCACCCCGTCGGGCTGGAAGGGCGCGTCGATGCCGTCGTTCGGGAAGAGCTGCAGGTTCGAGCGCAGCACGTACGCCATCGCGTCGACGTCCCAGCGCGCGTCCATCTGCCGGCGATACTCGGTGACGGCCGCGATCCGCTGCGCCTCGCCCCCCTGCGTCGGATCGATGGAGTCCCAGCGGCTGATGCAGTGCGAGCCCGCGTACTGCGGCGGCGTCGGCGTCCCGTCGCCTTCGCCGCACACCGCGTGCGCCGGCAGCACGCCGCTCATGTTCCACGAGCCGCCGTACGCCTGCACCATGAAGGACAGCTCGCTGCGCTCGTCGAGGACGCGCGTCACCTTCGCGTACGCGTTGAGCCGTCGGTAGTTCTCCGGGTGGATGAAGGGCCCGTCCTCCTTGAATGCCTCCGCCGCCACGGCCATGCGCCAGCGGTCGCCGAAGTCCGGCGACTCGACGACGACGAAGCGGTCGTGCCCCGTCGACGGCGCCCACTCGACGCGCGCGAGCGACTCGGGCACGTGGTCGACCATGCGGAACGTCACGTTGCCGGCGGTCCCGAAGTCGCCGACGTCGGCCGAGTACGGACCCATGCGCGAGTCGACGCGCTCGACCGTCTCGGGGATGAGGAAGTGCAGGTCGGTGTACCCCTGGCCGTGCGCGTGCGACACGGCGTTCACCGGCACGCCGTCGACGAAGAAGGCCATGTCGGTGCCGTGGTCGAGGTTGAACCCGCGCGCGAAGTCCTGCTGCGCCTTGCCCCCGCCCGCGTGCTGCACCGAGAAGAGCCCGGGCACCACGTCGAGCATGCCCTCGGCGCGGTAGCGCGGGAGCAGCAGCATCTCCTCGCGCGCGGTCGACGACTCCGACGACGCGTCGCGCTCGGGCGGCGCGCCGATCACCGCGACGGTGCGCTCGGCGACGACGAGCGTCGACTGGTCCGGCCCCTGCTGCGTCGCGACCGGCGGCGGCGCGGTCGATGGCAGCGGCGGCGGGTGGAACTCGTACGCGAGCTGCACCTTGGATCGCACCGCCACGCCGTCCTGGCGCGCCGGCGCGAAGACGAACTGGCGCACCGCCGCGAGCGCCGCCTCGTCGAACCCGTGCCCCGCGGGTTGCACGACGTGCGCGAAGACGACGTGCCCGCCCTCGTCGACGACCACCTCGAGCCCCACGGTGCCCTCGAGCCGATCGCGCAGCGCCTCCGGCGGATACGTCGCCTCGACGCGGGTGCGCACCTCCGGTGGCGTCAGGTGCTCCGCAGCCGCGTCACCGTTGGGGGCGGGCTGCGCGCCAGCCAGGCGGGGGACCGACAGCGAGAGCAACCAGATGCCTGTGACGAGGACCGCGCGCTTTCTCATGTCATTCGTGTGCGGCGCGCGTCGGAGTAGCACGCATCTGGATATTTGTGCCACGCAAACCGGCGCGGCTGCCGCCGGGCTACGGCCAGCCTGTCGCTAGGGCGTATGCCGGTGGGCGTGGTTCTTCTTGTGCGCGCCTCGGCGCGGGCCGCGCGATGCGCGCCGGGCGACCGAATCATCCGTGACGATCTCCAGCCCACCGTGCGTGACGCCGCGGGTGGCGAGGATGCGCTCGGCGAATCGCTGCAGCTCGTCGCTGCGTCCCCGGAGCACGATGACCTCCAGGCACCGGTGGTGATCGAGGTGCACGTGCAGCGTCGAGCGCACCTGCTCGCCGAGGTCGTGCTGCAGCTCGTTGAGCCGCTCGGTGAGCTCGCGGACGTGATGGTCGTACACGATCGTGAGCGTGGCGAAGGCCAGCACACCACGGCGCACGCGCGATCGCACCACCTCAGCCCGCACCAGGTCGCGCAGCACCTCCGAGCGGGTGCCGTTGCGCGACGCGACGAGGGCATCCAGCTCTCGCAGGAGCGCGCTCTCCATGGCCACCCCGAATCGCACGACATGCTGGTCCATGGCGCGCCATGATGTCACCAGAGTTCCCGCTTTGCGAACGCGCGCGTGCCGTGCCACACAATGCGTGGGTCGTGCCACTCCTGGACGGGCGGTAGAGGCGTGCTGCAGCTCACTTCACTCGGCGGATCGCTCGGCGTGCGTGCGACCGCGGTGGTCGGCTCCGTGGTGCTCCACGGCGCGCTGCTCTTCACGGCGCTCGGGCATCCCTGGTCGCCCCGCGCGAGCGACGCGGCGGAGACGATCGACCTCGACGTGACGGCCCCGCAGGCGCCGCTCGCGGACCTCGCGCCGCCGGAGGAAGCGCCGCACGCCCACGAGTCGCCGGCGTACCCGCACCACACGCACCCCTACCCGGTGCCGCCGAGCCACGACTGGACGCCGCACGATCCGAACCTCGTGCACGTGTTCTCGCCGGCGGCTCCGGCCGCCCCCGCCGCGCCGCCGGTGGCCGCGGCGCCCGCGCTCACTTCGGACGAGGAGATGGCGCAGTTCCACATCGTGGTGGGCAGCGGCGACGCGGACGCGCACGGCCACGTGTCCCCCGCCGCGACGGACGACGACCACGAGGGCGACGACGGGTCCCCTGTCCCCGAGCAGCACGTGACGTCACGTGCGACCCTCGCGTCGGGCGGCGCCCCCTCGTACCCCGAATCGGCCCGCGCCGACGGCATCGAAGCCGACGTGCCGCTCGAGCTCGTGGTGTCCCCCACCGGCACCGTCGAGAGCGCGCGGGTCCTCCGCCCCGCGGGCCACGGCCTCGACCAGGCGGCCCTCGACGCCGTGCGCGCCTACCGCTTCACCCCGGCCACCCACGACGGCCACCCGGTGCGCGTGCGCATGCAGTGGCTCGTCCAGTTCCGCCTGCGCTAGTCATCCGGCGTGGCCGCGATCCGCACCAAGCGCTGGAACGATCCGGTGGAGAAGGGCGACGGGTTCCGTCTGCTCGTGTGCCGCTTCCGCCCGCGCGGGGTGCGCAAGGACGCCGAGACGTGGGACGCGTGGTGGCCGCACCTCGGCCCGAGCCGCGAGCTTCACGCCGCCATCTACGGCAAGGACGGGCCGCCCATCGCGTGGCGCGAGTTCGAGCGCCGCTACCGGGCCGAGATGCGCGAGCAACGCGAGGCCATCGCGTCGCTCGCCGCGCGCGTCGCCGGGGGCGAGCGCGTCACGCTGCTCTGCTCCTCGGCGTGCACCGATCCGGCGCACTGTCACCGCACGTTGCTCGCGAGCCTCGTCGGTTCGAGTCGCTGACGCGGTCAGCCGCAGAGCAGCTCTTGCTGGCAGCGCCAGTAGCGCAGCCCCGAGTCGTAGCTGCAGTTCATCGGGCCGTTGCTCGTCGGGCAGTCGCTGTCGTTGACGCACTGGTCCTGCGGCGTGTGGCAGTAGTAGCCGCCGATCGAGCCGCAGCCGTTCGTCGAGTACGACGGCGAGCACCAGCCGCCCGCGCCGCAGTCGGCGTCGACGCGGCAGTTGCCGGGGACGCAGTGGTTGCCCACGCCGCCCGTGTACGCCGACCCGTGGCACGCGCACGTCTCGCCCTTGGAGCACGCGCCGTCGTCGGCGCACGTGTCCACGGTGCAGTAGCAGTACGCCGCGCCGCCGTTGTTCTCGATGCAGCGCCCTTGAGCGCCGGCGTCGGCACACTGCGAGTCGTTCGTGCACGTGTCCTGCCCGCCGCCTCCGCCGAAGTTGCACGTGCCCATCGGCGCCGGCGCGAGGCACTGCGAGTCGTCGGGCCGGTGGTTGGCCGGAGGCACGCCGCCGCTCGAGGAGCCGCTCGACGAGCCGCTCCCCGAGCTGCTGCTGGACACACCGCTGGAGGACCCGCTCCCGGAGCTGCCGCTCGACCCTCCGGAGCCGCTGCTCGATCCGCCCGACCCGCTGCTGGATCCACCGGACCCGCTGCTCGAAGCGCCGCTCGACGACCCGCTGCCGCTGCTCGACGCGCCGCTGGAGGACCCGCTGCCTCCCGAGCCGCTGCCGGAGCCGCTGCTCGATCCGCCGCCGTCGCCGCCGTCGCCGAGCCCTCCGGCGTACGTCGTTCCTCCGCACGCCCACAAAGCCGCGACGGCGACGATCCCCCACGCTGCACGACGCATGACTGCTTCTCCTCTTGCGCGCAGCTTACTAGAGCGCGATGGGCTGCACGCCCCAATATCCGCTTGCGAGGTACAGAGTATTTCCCTGACGGTTGAGCGAGTTGCTACCCCAGCCGAGCGTCCGCACGCTCTCCTGGTACTTCGGCGCCGCGCTGTTGCTCAGCTGGTAGATGTCGACGCCCATGTTGCCCCAGCCGGACGTGACGACCGCGCGGTCGCCCGCCACGCCGAGCAGCCAGCCCCACCCCGTCGTCGACGCGGTCGAGATGCGGTCCACGGGCGCGCCCGGGTTCGACAGGTCGATCTGGTGCAGCTCCGTGTACGGCGGGTTCTGCGTGCCGCCGTTCTGCCACATCCAGTCGTACTCCTGGACCGTCGTGTAGGCGCGGTCGTTCTGGACGACGACGTTGCCGACGTAGCCGTCGAGCTGCGTGACGCTCTGCAGGTAGCAGAGGCCCCCCGCGAGCTGACACACGCTGATCTGGTCGCGCTCGTCGTTGCCGTCCCAGACGTAGTCGGCGAAGTAGAGCATCGACGAGTCGGTGGTCGAGGCGCCCACGAGCACGCCGGGCACGTTCACGTGCTGCCCGATGCGCGGGTGCGCGCGGTCGCTGAGGTCGATCTGCTCGAGCCAGTAGCTGACGGTCGACACGGTGCCGCCGTCGCCGCTCGGGTCAGGCGTGTTGATCCACTGGTAGTCGGTCGCGTAGAGGGTGTTGCCGACCGCCGTGAGGTCGCCCCACCACGCCGTCGGGTCGCTCGTGATCGTGAGCGAGGCGATGCTCGGCTTGTCGGCGTTCGAGATGTCGACGACGAAGAGCGCGTCGAGGTCGTCGCTGTACACGGGGCCGTTGGGACCGTAGCCGTAGCTCGGGTACCAGCGGCGGAAGGCGAGAGCGTCGCCGCCGACCTGCACGACGTCCGCGCCGTTGTACCAGTCGTAGTAGTAGTACCCGTCCCAGCCCCAGCCGCCGTAGCCGTAGTACGGGATGGCCGGCAGGGTGACCGCGCCGCGCAGCTTGGCGCCGCCATTGGACGTGTCGACCACCTGCACCTGCTGCGTGTAGGCGATGCACTGGCCGTTCGGGCCCGGCTGGCCGCCGTAGGGCTGGGTGCACGGCACCGGCACCTGCACGTCGGTGACGACGTACGCGAGGGGCCCGTTCTGGAACACCTGCGCGTCGACGCCGTCGATCTTGGCGCTCACGCCGTTGCCGTCGTCGGTCGTCTCGGCGGCATCCCAGATGGGGAGCACGCGCATCTCGCTGCTCGTCGTGTCGTTGCCCCACCAGTCGCTCGACAGCTCGGCGATGGTGCTGCCCTGCGGCTGCGCGTTGACGACGTTGCGCGCGAGCGTGAGCTCGGTCACCACCTGCGGCGACGACGGGTTCGTGAAGTCGACGACGCCCATCGCCTCGTCGCTGAGCGAGTAGAGTCGATTGCCGACGAAGATGCCGCGCTGCACCCAGCCGTGCGTGTGCGCCGTCCCCGAGCCGGTGAGCGCGCCCTGGTTGAACTGCACGAGCTCGAGCCCGTTGTTGTAGTTCTGCCCCGTCGGGTCCCACCCGCTGAAGGGGATGACGGCGAGGCCGAGCGTCGGGTTGATGATGAACGCCTTGAACGTGTCGGCGGCGGGCGACCACGCCCAGCCGGAGCCGAACTGCACCTGCCCGAGGTTCTTCGGCGCGGCCGCGTTGCTCACGTCGACGTACTGCACCTCGACGGACTCGCTGTCGCTGCCGTTCGTGTTGCCGAGGGCGAAGAGCTGCTTGCCCTGCGGCATGAAGAGCCAGATGTTCCCGTCGAGGTTCGTCTGCCCGGCGAGCTTCGGCGCCGTGGGCGACGAGAGGTCGTAGATGTAGAGCGGCGTCTGGTTCGTCGTGCCGTTGCCGTAGTAGCCCGACGGTGACAGGTACATGTGCGCGTAGCTGCCGGCCGGGTCGACGTCGAAGCGCGCGGCGGCCGACCACCCGAGGTTCGTGATGGCGAGCTCGCTCGCGACCTTCGGCGCGTCGGGGTTCGAGAAGTCGACCGTGGTGAGCGCGTAGGTGTCGCCGCTCCCGCCGCAGTACCCGCTGCTGAGGGTGCAGCCGACGGCGTGTGCGTGCACGTTGTCGGCGAAGTCGATGTTCCAGCGGCCGTTGTCCGGGCCCCAGCCGCTGACGGCGCTGTCGATCGTCGTGGTCCCGCGCACCTTGATGGCGCCGCCTGGGTCGCTGATGTCGAAGTAGCGCAGGTCGGTGCCCGTCTGAGAGCTGTACGGATTGCTCGGATCCGTCACGTGCGCGCTGGCGAAGAGGATCGCCGACTGCGTCACGTTGAAGATCGGCTGGTACCCGTTGAACGTCTGCTCGGCGACCTTGTTCACGGCGCCGTTCGCGAAGCTGATCGAGGCGACCGACACGGTCGGCGTGGGATTCGAGTTGCCGCCGTAGCCGTAGTACCAGCCGTACTCCCAGCCGTCGTCCTCGGCGACCGTGTAGAGCACGTTGCCGACGATGCGCGTGTCCTGCACGTAGCCGCGCAGGTACGCGTCGCCGACGTCCTTGATGTTCGTCGGGTCGGTGCAGTCGAGGCCCCGCGCGATGGAGCCGTAGAAGGGCGAGCCGTCGACGTTGGTGCCGTACCAGTCGCCCACGACGACGACGGCGACGCCGTTCTGGATGAACATCTCCTGCGGATCGCCGAAGATGGGCGAGCGCCCGACGAGCTTCGGATGGTCGACGTTGCCGATGTCGAAGACCATCAGCCCGCGGTACGAGTTCAGGTAGTAGAGGCGCGTCCCGTCGACGCGGTAGATGTCCGTCTCCTGCACGGTGCGCGGGCTGCTGCCGCCGCTGCCGGAGCCGCTCTGGGCCGAGCCCCCGGAGCTGCTGCTACCACCCCCGTTGGTCGCGGCCCCTGCATCGGCGCCGCCGAAGCCCACGCCGCCGCGATTGCCGCTACCGGGGGCGGGGGCCGACGCGAACTGCGTCTGGCCGTGCACGCGCCCGTTGGGCGACTGGGAGCCTCCGCTGCAGGCGCCGAGGAAGGAAGTGCCGGCCGCCAGGGCGGCGATGGCCGAGAAGACGACGGGAGAAGAGTGGCTGAACAGACGCATGACCCCGCGGCAGAGCACGTGGGATGCCCTGCGCGCGGGGTCTCCAAGTACGCGGGATCACGCGGAACTCGCGTGACGCTCCGCTGTGCCTCTCCGTGCCAGCCGGCCGCCGTCGTCAGACTTGCGCCTGCGCGCTCGCCTGCGCCTTGTCCTCGGCGTAGGCGGCCTCGAGCTCCAGCTCGAGGGTCACCTTGTCCGAGACGGCGAACCCGCCGGTCTCGAGGACGGCGTTCCAGCTCACGCCGAAGTCCTTGCGGTTCACGCTGCCGCGCGCGGTGACGCCGGCCACGTTGCGCCCGTAGGGATCCTTCTGCGTGCCGTGGAACTCGACGTCGAGGGTCACCGGCTTGGTGACGCCGCGGATCGTGAGGTCGCCCGTCACGCTGTACTCGCTGCCGCCCTTGGCCTCGATGCGCGTGCTCTTGAAGCGGATCTTGGGGTGATTGGGCGCATCGAAGAAGTCGCCGGTGCGCAGGTGGTTGTCGCGGTCGGGGTTGCCGGTGTCGATGCTCGCGACCTCGACCTCGCCCTCGAACGAGGAGCGGCTGAAGTCCTTGGGGTCGATCTTGACGGTGCCGCCGTACTTGCGGAACTGCCCGCGGACGGTGGAGACCATCATGTGGCGAACCGAGAAGCCGACGTGACTGTGAACGGTGTCGATTGTCCAGCTCATGGCCGACAACATGCAGCGCTCGAGCGGGCCGGACTAGCGGGGTGCGGCACAACTCACCGTTGCATGCGGCGCAACGACTCATGCGTTACGGAGAGGGGACCATGATGAAGCTCCGACCGGCCGCCGAGCGCGGCCATGCGCAGCACGGGTGGCTCGAGAGCAGGCACACCTTCTCGTTCGCCGACTACTTCGACCCGGCGAACATGGGCTTCCGCGCGCTGCGCGTCATCAACGACGACCGCGTGGCGCCCGCCAAGGGGTTCGGGCGGCACCCGCACCGCGACATGGAGATCCTCTCGTACGTGCTCGAGGGCGCGCTCGCGCACCAGGACTCGACGGGGACCGAAGGGGTCATCCGGCCCGGAGACGTGCAGCGCATGAGCGCGGGGACGGGGGTCTTCCACAGCGAGTTCAACGCGTCGAAGACCGAGCCCGTGCACTTTCTCCAGATCTGGATCCAGCCGTCGAAGATGGGCGTGGAGCCGGGCTACGAGCAGAAGACCTTCGCGGCACCGGACAAGCAGGGGCGCCTGCGCCTCGTCGCATCGCCCGACGCGCGCGAGGGCAGCGTGAAGATCCACGCCGACGCCGCGGTGTACGCGAGCCTCCTCGCGCCCGGAGAGACGGCGCGGCTCGAGCTGCGCCCGGGAAGGCACGCGTGGGTGCACGTCGCGCGAGGCAGCGCGCGGCTGCGCGGGCGGGACGGCGAAGTGCAGGAGCTCCACGACGGCGACGGCGTCGCGCTGAGCGACGAGCCGGTGGTGCAGATCGAAGGCCCGTCCTCCGGGACAGGTGAAGTCCTCGTGTTCGATCTCGCTTGACGCCCGCTGCCGCGGCGGCTGAGGTTGCTCGCGCAACAACCGCCGCGCTTTCTTCCGGTCCGTCATGGGGCAAGCCTGTTTTCTCGTCGTGGACGACGAGCCGCTCACGGCTCGATCGATTGAGCGAACACTGAGCCGTTTGGGCGCGGTGGTCGCCCTGGGCTCGCGCGCCGAGGCGTGCGCGAAGCTCGATGCCGTGCGGGCGTGGACGGCCCTGGTGCTCGACCTCCGGCTCGAGGACGGGACGGGCCTCGACGTCCTCGCCCACGCCCGCAAGCTGAACATCCAGGCGCCGGCGCTGCTCCTGAGCGGCGCGCTGGAGCCCATCTCGATCAACCGCGCCTTCCCGCTCGACGCGCGCGTGCTGGCGAAGCCGTGCGAGCCGGACCACCTGCGCCGGTGGGCGAGGGAGGCGATGCTCGCCTCGGAGGAAGTGCCGTGCCGCATCACGAAGGCCGTGCACGAGCTCGCGGCGAAGCACGCGCTCACGCCGGCGCAGACCGAGATCCTGCTCGGCACCGTCAAGGGCATCGACCGTGCGGAGCTCATGGCCGCGCGCAGGGTCACCGAGAACACGCACAAGACGCAGGTGCGCGCCATCCTGCGGAAGACCCGCACGATGTCCCTCGGTGAGCTGCGCGATCGCGTGCTGCGCCAGGTCGCCGGCGCGGTCTGACCGTCGCGCGATCTACGACAGGGTGCTCGGCGGCGGGATCTCGCCGTCGAGAATCATGCGCGTCGTGACCGCGGCAATCAGCAGCGCCGTCGAGTGCTCGTGCGGCTCGAAGCCCGCAGCGGCGAAGACCTCGGGGCGCGGCGGCGGGTCGATGAAGAGCGGCGTGTTCCAGCGCTCCCCGAAGAGCAGGCGCACGAGGCAGCAGAGGAGCCCATGCCCGTCGCTCCAGCGCATCGCCGCGAGCACCGTGCGGCGGTATGCGTCCCATAGCGCCTCGCACTCGGCGTCGCGCGATTCGAGAGCTCGCGGCGGTTCGTTCTGGTGAAAGAGCGCGATCACATCGCGCAGCGTGTGACTCGTGTTGTTCATCATCCCCACGAGCGGGAGTCTGACGGAGGTCGCGCGCGCACGGCATCACCCCACAGGGGTGATTGTGAGCAACGACTGCAGAGCACATGCTCCGTCGCGTAACCGATGGCGCTTCCGAACGCGTGGCCCCACGAAGCGACCGTCTCGCGAATCGCCCCGCGGCGTCGCGAGCTCCCGGCGCCGACGCTCTCGCAGCGCTGGTGGGGCCTCGACTGGCGCGACGTCCTGCCGTTCCACCTCGACGGCGCCCGCGCGGACTTCGCGACGATGGCCGACGTGCTCCCGTTCGTGAAGGAGTACTACCCGGCGATCTTCGGCGCGAAGGACGTCGAGAGTCGCTTCCTCGAGAGCCCCATGACCGAGGCGAAGCGCCGGTACTTCGCCGAGATGGATTTCTTCCAGTTCCGCGTGGACGGCGAGGCCGCGGGCGTCTTCATGGCGCACCCGTGGGACTGGAACAGCTACTACCTGCGTTCGACGGGCATCCTGCCGCAGTACCGCGAACGGGGCCTGATGTCGCAGTTCTTCGATCGTCTCGACGAGCCGCTGCGCGCGGTGGGCGTCGAGCGCATCGAGGCGGAGGTATCGCCGGCGAACACCCCGATCATCCGGGTGCTCGCGGGGCACGGCTACATCGTGACGGGGCAGGTGGCCTCCGAGCGGTGGGGCCTGCTCCTCCGCTACACCAAGTTTCTCAGCCAGGGGGCGAGTGCCGTGTTCCGACGTCAGTACACGGCCATGTCGATCGCAAAGCGACGTGAACCCCAGCAGAGAGGAGTCGGCCATGAAGAAGTTCGCCCTCGTGACGATCTGAGCTCGTCAAGGTCGAAGGTGTGACCGCTTCGGCGGTCACACCGCTCAGCCTTCCCTCGCTTCTCGTTTCCCTGGAGGTTCCTCCGATGATTGCCGCCGCGCTCCGTACCGAGATCGACCTGTTCTGCCGCAGCGCCGTCGAGCGCTCCGAGTTCGAGACCCTCGAGCGCTGCGCGCTCGCCACGCAGCGCCTGACGCAGGGCCTGCGCGCCGGCGGCACCGAGGAGTCGCTGCCTTCGATGCGGGCTCTCGGCGAGCTCGTGGAGCGCGCAGTGCGCAGCCAGCCCGCCGTCTCTCTCGCCTATCGCGCCCTCACCGAGCAGCTGGCGATGCAGGTGGCACCATCGCCCGGAGCCGCGCGCGCCCGTGAAGAGGCGTTCGACACGATCGACGGCCTGGTCGAGGACCCGACGGAGCTCCCTGCGCTCCGCAACGCGCTCATCACGTTCTGCGACCACTTCCAGCGGCTTTGCCAGGAGGCGACCCGTGCCCCTCGACGGAGCGACGACCTCACCGCTTCCGCTGCCTGAGGGCTGGTCTCTCTCCGAGCGCGTCGACGACGTCGTCCTGGTCGAGGGTCTGACGATCCGGCGCGCGGGTTTGTGCGCCACCTCCGAGCACGGGCAGGCCGTCGGTTCGGCCGCCGGCGTCGGCGAGGACCCGACGCAGCGCGCGACGTTCGAGCTCCTGGAGCGAATCGCGCTGCTCGAAGCGGCCCGATCGTCGGAGAAGGAGTTTCCGCTGCTCTCGGCATCCGGTGAGGAGCTGGGCCGGGCACTCTCGCCGGAAGTCTTCCCGCCGAGCGACGCGCCGGACCGATGGGCGTTCGCGCGATCGAGCGGCGTGTCGCTTCACACCGACTGGACGAGCGCGTCCGAGGGGGCGGCGCGCGAGCTGATCGAGCGTGACCGCGTGCTGCGTGCCTGGATGGGTCAGACGCTGGCCGTCCGGATCCCGAACGGGGCAGCGTCGTCGATGTTCTCGGACACGCCCTCGTACGACTGGCGGACGTACCTCTTTCCCGCGGGTGAGGCGCCCGTCACTCGTCCCGACGTCGAGGTGGTCGGGGTCTTCGGTTTCCCGAAGGCGCCGCACATGCCACTCGTCTTCGGGTACGGCGCGCGGTCGAGCCGGTCCGAGGCCCTGCTCGCCGCCCAGAGAGAGGCGCTGCAGCTGCTCGCGTTTCTCTGGGGTGAGCCCATCCCCGACGTGGCGCCGGATCCCGTCCCGGTCCCGATGACGCATCTCGAGACGTATCAGGTCCGCGATCGTCACGAGACTCTCCTTCGGTGGCTCGAGGAAGGTCATGCGGCGCACCACCGGCCGCTGCCCTCTGTCGCCGCGGACCACACGTTTCGATACGCGGATCTCACGCCCCCGTGGCTGACCGGACGCGGTCGAGTCGCGAGGGCCCTCTGCCCGGCGGCGATCCCGCTGGCGTTCGGGCGATCCCCTCTTCTCGCACACCTCCCTTCACACCTGCAGATTCATCCCATCCCGTAGGGAGACCGTGGTGACCTCGCCCCGAGCGGCGTTACTCTGGAGACGGTCCGCCGTGGAGCCGCTCGTCCGCGTACCTGGCCTCGAGATCGGGGAAGAGCTGGGACACGGGACGTATTCCATCGTCTACCGCGCACGACGGGGCGACGCGCAGTGCGCCCTGAAGCTCCCACGCGTGCAGGGCCACTGGACGCGATGGGTGTACCGCGAGGCGGTGGCGCTCGCGCGCGTGCGGCACCCGGGGCTGCCGCGGGTGATCGAGGTCGGGGAGGCCGAGGGGCTGCCCTACCTGCTGATGGAGCTCGTGGAGGGCGAGAGCCTCGCCTCGCGCCTTCTCCTCGGGCCGCTGCCGGTCGATCAGGTGCTCGACCTCGGATGTCAGCTCGCGGACGCCCTTCGGGCGGTGCACGACGCGGGCCTCGTGCACCGAGACATCAAGCCGCGCAACGTCTTGCTGGACGACCGGCACAAGGCGCGCCTCGTCGATTTCGGGTTCGTCTCCCCCGTCGGCGCGCTCGCGGCGCGCGACGCGGTGGGAACCCGGCGCTACTCCGCCCCCGAGCAGTTCCTCGCGCCGGATCGCGTCGACGCGCGCTCCGATCTCTATGCGCTCGGAAGGTTGCTGTTCGAGTGCGTGAGCGGGCGACCGAGCGCCGAGCCGGATCCGACGCGGCTGGTCGTCGAGCTCACCGCCGCCGGCGCTCCCTCGTCGTTCGCACGGATCGTCGGGGACCTCGTCGCTCCCGCCCCCGAGCAGCGCTACCCGGACGCGTCCGCTCTGCTGACGGACCTGCACAGGGTGCGGGCGGGTGGAACACCCCTCGGAGCGAGAGCCTTCGAGCCGGCTCGGTCGGCCGGGCCGCTCGTGGGGCGCGAGGCCGACCTCGAACGATTCACGCGCGCGTGGCGCGACGTCGAGCGCTCGGGGGGAAGGGTCGTTCTCGTCGAGGGCATTCGGGGAAGCGGCAAGACTCGCTTCTTGCGCGCGTCCGCCGCCCTCGTGCGCGAAGAGGGGCGCGCGCGGATACTCGAGGCCACGTGTCGGCAGGGCGACGCGCCGCTGGCGGCTCTGCGCCGAGCCTTCGAGGCGTACTTCGACACGCTCGAGCGGCTCGCCCCACATGACCGCGCTGCCGCGAAGACTGCTCTGCGCTCGGCGGCCGAGGGTCCGGTTGCGTCCCTCGCATGCTTGATCTCGCCGGATTTCGTCGACGTCCTCGGATTGAGCAAGGCTCCCTCGACGGGCGTCCCGGACGCGTTCGCCGAAGGCGCGGCGGAGTTGCTCATTCGCCTCGCTCGCTTCGCCGGACCGCTGTTCGTGGCCTTCGACGACCTGCAGTGGATCGACGCGTCGAGCCTCGATGTACTCACGGCCGTCGCCGACCGAGCCCACGAGGTTCCTCTCCTGCTGTGTGCGTCGGCGCGACCGGTGGAAACCGGCTCGACGTTCGAACGCTTCGATGCCGTCGGACCCCGTCGATCGACACGCATCACGCTCGGGCCGCTCGACCTCCGCCAGAGCGCCGCCCTCATCGCCTCGCACCTGGGAGTGGGCAGCGCCGATGCGGCCCTCGTCCGTCGCGTCGTGGCGGCGGCCGACGACACGCCCGTGGGGATCCTGGAGGTTCTCGGGGCGTTCCTCGACGCGGGCGCGCTGCGCTTCCGGGAGAACACATGGCAGCTGGACGCGACGAGCATCGAGCACGTCGCCTTGCCGACCGGCGCGCTCGCGTTCCTCGGGCGCCGCGTGGACGAGCTGTTGCCGGCGACGAGGCGTGTCCACGAGGTCGCCGCGATCCTCGGCTCACCCTTCGAGGACGCGCTCCTCGCGGAGGTCATGGGCCTCTCGGTTCGAGACGTGGGCTACGCCCTCGCGGATGGTCGGCAAGCCGGCCTCCTGGAACCGGCGCCTTCCGGCCACCACTCCTTCGGTCACGAGAGCGTGCGCGAGAGACTCGTCAACGCGCTCGACGACGCGACGCGCGAGAAGTGGCACCAGCGTGCGGCCGAACGACTGGCTGCGCGCGCCGACTCGAGCATAGACGCGCTGTATGCGAGCGCCGCGCACTTCGCGGCGGCGGACTACCGCAAGACGCCGCTGGTGGCGTACTCCGTCGCGCGCAAGGCCGCCGAGGCTGCGCTGGATCGGTTCGACAACGACGCGGCCCTGCGCTTCTTCGAGATGGCGCGCCGGTGCGCCGAGGCGGCGGGCCGAGCCCTGGACGCGGCCTTCCACCGCAAGCTGGGAGAAGCCACCCTGCGCGTCGGGGCGTTCGACAGGAGCCTCGTCGCCTTCGAGCAGGCGCTGGAGCTTGCCAACGACCCGGTGACTCGTGCGGCCATCCTCTGCCGGATCAGCTGGGTCCGTCGGGCCCGGGTCGAAAACGACGAGGCTTGGGCGGCTCTGGAACGCGGCTTCTCCGCGCTCGGCGTCAAGATGCCGACCGGAGAGCCGACCCACGTCGCCACCCCCGCCTCCAGCGTGCCACGCAGGGCCGACGTCCTCGACGTCCTTCACGAGCTCTATCACCACCACGCGCGCCTCGGCGTCGAGTGCGGCATGCCAGCGCGGACCCTGCAGAGCATGATGGAGGTGCTCGCCCTTTCGAGCGGCCAGTCCCTCTCGATCTCGATGGCGAGGGCACACGGAACCTACGCCGCGGTGCACACCGGCATGGGTCGCCACGACCTGGCAGCGCAGCACCTGGACACCGCGCGCGCGATGGCCGAGAAGCTCGCGGATCCGTCGACGCTCGCCATCTACTCGGTACGCAGCTCGGTGGTGAACTTGCTCAAGGGCGAGGTGGACGCCGGCCTCGCGGGTCTCAGAGAGTGCGCGGACAAGTACGCCGCATGGATGGAGACGAACGAGTTCTGTGACACGGTCTCGAACGGCGACATCTTCGAGTCCCTACGCGGGCGTGCCACGGAAGCGTGGGGCTGGATCGTCCGCGCAATCGATCGTCTCAGGCGGCGGCGGCACAGCACCCAGCTCTTCTCGGGCTTCATTCTCTATCGAGCGCAGGCGGCGCTCGCCTCGATGGGCCGCAGCGGACAGGAGGGACCGTGGCTCGCCGCGCAGCTCGAAGCGGCCTCCAAGCGCGGCCTGGAGAAATCGTTGTACCGGACGGGCTGCTGGGGTCCGCAGGCGCGCACGCTCCTCGAGAACGGGCAGCTCGGGCCGGAGTTCGAAGACCTCGTCGCGCGTTTTGCCGCCGAGGCCATCGACCCGGCGAAGTCGCACCCACTCCTGGCCGAGTACTACATCGTCGTCGCCTACGCGCGCATCGAGCAGTACCTGAAGGCCTCGGGTGACGATCGGCCGGCGCGAGTCCCGGCTCTCGTCGCCGCGGCATCGGACCTGGCGGCTGCCGCGAAGGCGCCCCTCTACAAGGCGCACAGCCACTACGCGGACGCATTCCTCGCCTGGATTCAGGGCAACCTGCCGAAGGCTCGTCGTCTCCTCACGAGGGCCGAGATCCTCGCCCAGCGCGAGACGTGCCCCTGGGTCCTCTGGGGAGTCGCACGTCTCCGCGCACACATGCTCCGCGACGAGGGCCGGCACGGTGCGGCGCTCGATCAAGCCCGCGTCGCCGAGGTGCTCGCGCGCGAACATGGCGCCGAGCCTCGCGCTCGCCTCGTGCGCAACGAGTTCTCTCTTCCGTCGCCGAACGAGGCGCCGAAGGCCACGTCGAGCATCTCGAGCTCGCGCCGTTCCTCCCATCGCGCCCGCCGGCAGCTCGCGTCGTTGCTGCAGGTCGCGCGTGCACCCTACGGTCAGCTTCGCCGCGACCAGCAATGCGCGGCCATCGTGGACGATCTCGTGCGCGAGCTGGCGGCCGATCGCGCGTTCATCCTCTTCGACCCTGCCGACGACGTCGGGTCGCCGCTCGCGCTGGGCCGCAGTCGCCTCGGCGAGACACTGGCGGCCCCCACGGGATGGCGAGAGGCCTTCATGAGGGCCGCGATGCAGCACGCGGATCCGTGGCTCGCAGCACCCCCGGACGAGGTCGACGCAGGCCCCGACAGGAAGCGCGTGCTCGCCGTGCCGCTCCTGCTCAACGAGCACGTGGTGGGGTCGCTATGCGTCGAACGCAAGTCGGTCGACCCGCCCTTCGACATCGACGACCAAGAGCTGCTCATGATCCTCGCCCACCAGGTGCCGTTGGGCCTGGAGCTCTCACGGCTGCTCGAGCAGCGCGACAGCCTCCAGGCGTCGTTCCAGCAGGCGCAGAAGATGGAGGTCGTGGGTCAGCTCGCGAGCGGGGTCGCGCACGACCTGAACAACATGCTCAACGCCATCGCGGGCGGCATCGACGCGCTGCGCATGGACGGTCTCGCTCCGCAGGCGCTCGAGGACATGCAGATGATCGAGGACGGCTACCGCCGCGCGAGCCGCCTCACGCGCAAGCTGCTCTCGATGTCACGCGACCAGCCGCTGACGCTGGCGAGCACCGACGTGAACGCGCTCGTCAAGGGCCTGGAGCCGATGATGAAGCGGCTGGTCTCGACGCAGCCGAACGTGGACATCGTGCTCGATCTCGATCTCCGTGCTCACCCCGCCGTGACGGACGAGACGTCGTTCGATCAGGCGCTCGTGAACCTCGTCATCAACGCGCGCGACGCCATCACGGGGCCAGGCAAGATCACCGTCTCGACGCGCAACGAAGTGCTCGGCCCGGACGCCGTACGCCACGGTGCGCAGTCCGAAGGCGACTACGTCGTGATCGAGGTGTCGGACACCGGGTCCGGCATCGCGCCCGAGGTTCTGCGGCGCATCTACGAACCGTTCTTCACGACGAAGCCGGCCGGCAAGGGCACCGGGCTCGGTTTGACGATGGTCTACGCCTTCGTGAAGCAGTGCGGTGGTCATCTCGAGGTCGAGAGCCACGTCGGCCAGGGAACGGCCTTCCGCATCTGCCTGCGGCGGGGCGAGCCGATTCACCTCATGACGCGCGCCCCGGCGCAGGCGAAGCCTCGGCCCGTTCCCAGCGCGGCCAAGCCCGCCGTGATCCTCGTCGTCGACGACGACCCGACGATCCGCGAGCTGACGCGCGATCAGCTGCAGGAAGGCGGCTACCAGGTCGTGACCGCGTCGGGCTCGTCGGAGGCGCTCAGCCTGGTGCAGTCCAAGGGGTCCGAGATCGCGCTCGTCGTGCTCGACATGAACATGCCCGAGATGACGGGGCAGGAGCTCGGCAAGCGGCTGGCCGACATGAACCTGTCGGCGAAGGTGCTCTTCGTGACCGGGTACGCCCCGGAGCAGGTCGCCGAGTGGACCGGCGTGGAGCCGGACCGGATGCTCCAGAAGCCCTTCAGGCTGGCCGACCTGCTCGACCGCGTGCGGAACCTGCTCGACGCCTGAGTCTCCTGTGCGGCAACCCGCTCGCGTACCGGGACTGGACATCGGCGAAGAGCTGGGGCACGGGACGTACTCCGTCGTCTACCGCGCGCGTCAGGGGGACACGAACTGTGCGCTGAAGCTGCCGCGCGTGCAGGGCAAGTGGACGCGCTGGGTCTATCGCGAGGCTGTGGCGCTGGCGCGGGTGCGCCATCCGGGACTGCCTCGCGTCATCGAGGTCGGTGAGACCGACGGGCTGCCGTACTTGCTCATGGAGCTGGTCGAGGGCGAGAGTCTGGCATCTCGCCTTCTCCTCGGTCCGTTGCCGACCGACCAGGTGCTCGACCTCGGATGTCAGCTCGCGGACGCGCTCCGCTCGGTGCACGAGGCAGGCCTCGTCCACCGAGACGTCAAGCCGCGCAACGTGCTGCTCGATGCTCGCAACAAAGCGCGCCTCGTCGATTTCGGCTTCGTCTCGCCCATCGGGCCGCTCGCTGCGCGCGACGCCGTGGGCACCCGGCGCTACTCGGCGCCGGAGCAGTTCCTCGCACCGGACAAGGTGGACGCTCGCGCCGACCTCTACGCGCTCGGCAGCGTCCTGTTCGAGTGCCTCAACGGGAGGCCGAGCGCCGACCCGGATCCGACGCGGGGTGTCGTCGAGCTCACCGCGTCCGGAGTCCCCGCGTCGTTCGCGCGCATCATCGGTGACCTGCTCGCCCGAGCGCCGGAGGATCGCTACCCCGACGCGACCGCCCTGCTGACGGACCTCCACCGAGTCCGAGCCAAAGGCACACCGCTCGGCGCCAGAGCGTTCGAAGCCTCGCGATCCCTCGGGCCCATCGTCGGCCGAGACGCAGACCTCGAGCGCTTCACGCGCGCCTGGCGCGAGGTCGAACGATCCGGCGGACGAGTCGTGCTCGTGGAGGGCATCCGCGGCAGCGGCAAGACGCGTTTCTTGCGCGCGTGCTCCGCGCTCGTCAGCGAGGAAGGGCGCGGGCGAAGCCTCGAGGCGGTGTGCCGCCAAGCCGACGCGCCGCTCGCCGCGCTGCGGAGGGCCTTCGAGAGCTACTTCGAGTCCCTCGAGCGGCTGGCCAAGCACGAGCGTGCGGCGTTCCGGACGGCGCTACGCTCCGCGGCCGAGGGTCCCGTGGCGTCCCTCGCATGCGTCATCGCCCCCGGCTTCGCGGACATTCTCGGTCTGGCCAAGCCGGCGACGACCGCAATCCCCGACGCATTCGCGGAAGGTGCGGCCGAGTTCCTGATCCGACTCGCCCGCCTGACCGGGCCGCTCTTCGTGGCGTTCGACGACGTCCAGTGGATGGACGCCGCCAGCCTGAACGTGATCTCCGCGGTCGCAGATCGCGCGCACGAAGCTTCACTCTTGCTCTACCTGTCTGCGCGGCCGCACGAGGCCGGGTCGGCGTTCGACCGATTCGATGCGGTCGGTCCGCGGCGATCCACGCGCATCACGATAGGACCCCTCGACCTCCGCCAGAGCGCCGCGCTCATCGCCGCCCACCTCGGCGTCGGCAGCGCGGATCCAGCCCTCGTCAGGCGTGTCGTAGCCGCAGCGGACGACACTCCGGTCGGTGTCCTGGAGGTGCTCGGCGCCTTCCTCGACGACGGCGCGCTCCGCTTCAGGGACAACTCCTGGCAGCTCGACGCCGCCAACGTCAATCGCGTGGCGCTCCCGTCCGGCGCCCTGAGCCTCCTCGGGCACCGCGTGCGCGAGGTACCCGCGGCGACGAAGAGCGTGATGGAGGTGGCGGCGATCCTCGGGACCCACTTCGAGGACGCCCTGCTCGCCGACGTGCTCGGCCTGTCCGTGCAAGACGTCGGTCATGCGCTCGCAGACGGCCGGCAAGCAGGTCTCCTGGTGCCCGCCGAAGCGGGGCATCACGCGTTCTGCCACGACAGCGTGCGCGAGATGCTCGTGGCCGGGCTGGACGACGCTGCACGGCCGCAGCTTCATCAGCGTGCCGCCGAGCGGCTGGCGAAGCGCGCGGACTCGAACGTGGACGCGCTCTATGCGTGCGCCGCTCACTTCGCGGCGGGAGACCTCCGCAAGTCACCGCCGCTGGCCTATTCGATCGCACGCAAGGCTGCCGAGGCCGCGCTCGACCGCTTCGACAACGACGCCGCACTTCGCTTCTTCGAGATGGCGCGAGTTTGCGCCGAAGCCGCGTCTCGACCCCTGGACGTCGCGTTTCACCGCAAGGTGGGAGAAGCCAATCTCCGGATAGGAGCGCTCGATCAAAGCGTGCGTGCCTTCGAGATGGCGCTGGAGCTCGCGAAGGATCCGGTGACTCGGGCCACGATCCTGGCCAGGCTCGTCTGGGTGCACCGTGAACGAGCGGAGCCCGACGCTGCCTGGGCGGCGCTCGAGCAAGGCCTCGCCGCGCTCGATGTCCGCATGTCCGCGCAGGAGACGGCGCCCGAGATCTTCGCGCCGCCGTCCGCGGTGCGACGGGGGCGCGAAGTGCTCGACGTCCTCTGCGACCTCTATCACCACTACGCTCGCATGGGGATCGACCGCAGGTGGCCGACGAACGTCCTGGAGCGCAGGACCGAAGTCGTCGCCGCCGCGCTCTCCCAGGCCGATCACACCTCCGTGACGCTCGCGCGCGCGCACCTGACCTGCCACACGCTCCTGACGCTCTGCGGCCGCATCGCAGCGGCGGAGCAGCACCTGGATGCTGCGCGCGTCATGGCCGAGAAGCTCGGCGATCCGGCGCTCCTGGCCGTGTACCTCGTGCGCCGATCCGTGGCTCACGCGTACCGTGGTCAGTTCGACGCGATGCTGGCCGACACCCGGGAGTGCGCCGACAAATACGCGCCGTGGATGGAGACCAACGAGTTCTGCGCAACGATCAGCAACGGTAGTTTCGTCGAGTCCTTGCGTGGTCGCGCGACCCACGACTGGAGCTGGACCGTCCGGGCAATCGATCGCCTTCGGCGCCGAAGGCACACGACACAAGCTGTCCCCAGCTACGTGGCATATCGGGGACAAGCAGCTCTCGCGGCCATGGGGCGGAGTGGTCAGGAAGGCCCTTGGCTCGCGTCGCAGCTGCACCTCGCCGCCAACCGCCCTCCCGAGAAGGCTTGGTATGGCACGACGCGGTGGGGCCCCCAGGCGCGCAACTTCCTCGAGACGGGGAATCTGGGAGCAGAGTTCGAGGATTTCGTCTCGTCCTTCCAGGCCGAGGGGTACGACCCGGGCGATTCGCACCCCATGGTTACCGAATATTACATCGCGGTGGGTCACGCCCGCGTAGAGCAGTGCCTCAAGGCCACGCGAGACGATCGTCCGTCCCGCATCGCCGCCCTGGTCGGCGCCGCGGCGGACCTGCGGGCCGCCGCCAAGACCCCGCTCTACAAAGCTCACAGCAAATACGTCGACGCCTGCCTGGCTTGGTTCGAGGGGCGGCTACCCAAGGCCGATCGTCTGCTCGCGAGGGCGGAGATCCTCGCTCGGCGCCAGACGTGCCCGTGGGTCCTCTGGGGTGTGGCACGAGTGCGCGCACACATGCTTCGTGACGAAGGCAGCCTCGACGCCGCTCGCGACCAGGCGCGGATCGCAGAGACCCTCGCGCGCGAGCACGGCGCGGAGCCGCGCATCCAGCTGGTGCGCACCGAGTTTTCTCTATCCTCCCCGATCGAGGCGCCCAAGGGCGGCTCGAGTGTCTCCAGTGCGCGCCGGTCCTCCCACCGCGCGCGCCGACAGCTCGAGTCCCTCCTCCACGTCGCGCGGGCCCCCTACGGCCAGCTTCGACGCGACCAGCAGTGTGCCGCGATCGTGGACGACCTGGTGCGCGAGCTCGCCGCCGATCGGGCCTTCATCCTCTTCGAGCCCCCGGACGACGTCGCCTCCCTGCTGTCGCTTGGTCGGAGCCGTCTCGGCGAGACCCTCCCCGCCGCCACGGGCTGGCGCGAGAGCTTCATGCGAGCAGCGATGCAGCACGCCGATCCGTGGCTCGCAGCACCCCCGGACGAGGTCGACGCAGGCCCCGACAGGAAGCGCGTGCTCGCCGTGCCGCTCCTGCTCAACGAGCACGTGGTGGGGTCGCTATGCGTCGAACGCAAGTCGGTCGACCCGCCCTTCGACATCGACGACCAAGAGCTGCTCATGATCCTCGCCCACCAGGTGCCGTTGGGCCTGGAGCTCTCACGGCTGCTCGAACAGCGCGACAGCCTCCAGGCGTCGTTCCAGCAGGCGCAGAAGATGGAGGTCGTGGGTCAGCTCGCGAGCGGGGTCGCGCACGACCTGAACAACATGCTCAACGCCATCGTCAGCGGCATCGACGCGCTACGCATGGACGGTCTCGCCCCCGAGGCGCTCGAGGACATGCAGATGATCGAGGACGGCTACCGCCGCGCGAGCCGCCTCACGCGCAAGCTGGTCTCGATGTCGCGCGATCAGCCGCTGACGCTCGCGAGCACCGACGTGAACGCGCTCATCAAGGGTGTCGAGCCGATGATGAAGCGGCTGGTCACGGCGCAGCGACACGTCGACATCGTGCTCGATCTCGATCTCCGCGCTCACTCCGCCGTGACGGACGAGACGTCGTTCGACCAGGCGCTCGTGAACCTCGTCATCAACGCGCGCGACGCCATCACGGGGCCAGGCAAGATCACCATCTCGACGCGCAACGCAGTGCTCGGCCCGGACGCGGTGCGCCACGGCGCGCCGTCCGAGGGCGACTACGTCGTGATCGAGGTGTCGGACACCGGGTCCGGCATCCCGCCCGAGGTTCTGCGGCGCATCTACGAACCGTTCTTCACGACGAAGCCGGCCGGCAAGGGCACCGGGCTCGGTTTGACGATGGTCTACGCCTTCGCGAAGCAGTGCGGCGGTCACCTCGAGGTCGAGAGTCACGTCGGCAAGGGAACGGCGTTCCGCATCTATCTGCGACGCGGCGAGCCGATTCACCTCGTGGGGCGCCCCTCGGCGCAGGCGAAGCGTCAGCCCGTTCCGGGCGCCGCCAAGCCCGCCGTGATCCTCGTCGTCGACGACGACCCGACGATCCGGGAGCTCACGCGCGATCAGCTGCAGGAAGGTGGCTACCAGGTCGTGACCGCGTCGGGCTCGTCGGAGGCGCTCAGCCTGGTGCAGTCCAAGGGGTCCGAGATCGCGCTCGTCGTGCTCGACATGAACATGCCCGAGATGACGGGGCAGGAGCTCGGCAAGCGGCTGGCCGACATGAACCTGCCGGCCTCCAAGGTGCTCTACGTGACCGGGTACGCCCCGGAGCAGGTCGCCGAGTGGACCGGCGTGGAGCCGGACCGGATGCTCCAGAAGCCCTTCAGGCCGAACGACCTGCTCGACCGCGTGCGCAACCTGCTCGACGCCTGAGCCTCCTGCGCAGGGCCATGCCGAGCAGCGCGAGGCCGGCGCTCAGCGTCGGGTCACCAGGCGCCGCCGGCGCGCCCATTCGGCACGCGCAGCCCGACGCACTCCCGTTTCCCGCGGATCCGCCGTTGCCCTCCGCCGCTGCGCCGTCCACTCCGTCGCCGCCTCCGGAGCCGCTGCCTCCGCTTCCCGAGTCACGCGACAACGCCGCATCGTCGCTCCCGCCTCCCCCGCCGTCGGGGCCGCCTCTCGTTCCACCGTCGCTGCCGCTTGCGGGGCACGTGAGCGTGACCGACGGGGAAGTGCCCGCGTCCCCTCCGGCGCAGTTGCGCGCCTGGCCGAAGGAGGTCCAGCGATCCGTCAGCCTCGTGTCTCCCGCGGGGTCGGCGGCCTCTCCGTACAGCGCCCCGATCTGCTGCCGGAGGGACACGAGCACCGACGTGCCGCCCGCCACGTCCGGCTCGAACTCGGAGCCCTCGGTCCAGTCGTCCCACGTCTCCATGACGAGCCCCGTGGTGCCCTTTGTGTGGAAGTAGTCGAACTCCCCGAGCAACACCTGCGGGTCGCGCGCATCACCCGCCGGAAGCTGTCGCTCCGTGCATGCGCCCCAGTCCTCCGTGTAGTCGTCGAAGCCCGGCGTCGCCGCGCCGAACACCACGCGGCCCGCGTACTGCCCCACCGCTCCGTAGAGCGGGTCGTGCATCCCGGCCGTCCACGCCTGCGCGTGCGCCCGCACAGTCGACCCCGACGTGCTCGCCCAGTCGAGCTGGATCCACGGCGAGATCCCGTCGAACACCCCGAAGTACGCCGTCTGCGTGGCGTTCTGGCTCGACACGACGAAGTAGAAGTCCGTGCCCGCCGTGTTGCGCGCGTTCTGCAGGATGGTCCCCCACTGGGTCGGCGTGAGGTGCGCGGGGTCCATGTACACGTAGAGCAGCGGCTTGCCGTTCAGCTTGAGCGCCGACGGGTGCGCGAGCGCCATCGCGGCCATGTCGACGAGGTCCTGCGTGAGGGCGTCCTCGCAGTTCTGCTTCGGATTGCCGCTCGTGTCGTCGCACGCGCCCAGACCCATGCTGGTCCCGAAGTGGAAGTAGAACGTGGCGTCCTCGGCCGGGATGATCACGCCGTCCATCTGCGCGGCGTCGGCCTCCTTCAGGAACGCCTGCGTCGCGTCGTAGGCGATCTGGCACGTGGTGCACGACGGATTGCCGGGATGCGCCGACGTGTCGTGGGTGCCGTTCATCTGCACAGCCCACGCGTCGATTCTGGCGCCGTCGTCGCACGCGCGGCGGACGTTCGAGAGCATCAGGTCCACGCGGCGAAGGCCCTCGGCGTCCTGGGCGCTCGCGGAGTAGATGCCCGCCAGGGGTCTGCGCCGCGACGCCATGTCGCGCTGCGGGGTGCCCATCTGCAAGCAAGCGTCGCCGGTGCCCTTCAGCACGCAGTTGCTGCAGGTGGCCGGGTCGTTCGTGGTCACGCAGCCGCCACCCCACTCCGTGTTGCCGTACGACGGATCCGGGCCGGCGCCCTGAGGGTCGCCGTGCGGGATGCCGAACCAGCTCATGGAGAACATGACGGCGAGGTGCGCCGGCATCCGCATGGCCAGGTCGAAGACGTGCGTGATCACGCACGAGTTCTAGCACACGGTCTGCAAAAAGGTCGTCGACCCCGACTACGCGTCCGCGTCCACGTAAACCTCGCGCTCTCCCGGCACCACGAGCACCGCGCAGCTCACCGCACGCACGATCCGCTCCGTGGGCGACCGGAACACGCGCCTTCGGTCGCGCGGACGGCTCCCCATGACGATCAACGTCGGCGAGTAGCGCGTGCACGCGGCGACGACCGCGCGCGCGATGTCGTCGGCGCGCACGGCCTCGATGCGCACGCGCGCGCTGCTGCCGGGCACCACGGTGTCCGCGAATCGTTGCAAGTGCTCGATCGACTCGCCCACCACGTCACTCCTTCCCCACGGCACACCCGTGTGGTCCAGGAATTCGTCGTTCCCGTCGGCCCCAGCCGCGTGGAACAGGACCACCTCCGAGCCCCACCGCTCCGCGATGCGCATCGCGAGCGCGTACGCAGCGCGTGCGCCCGAGGAGAAGTCGATCGGGATGAGCAGCCGGTCGAACGGGTTCGTCGCGGTAGCGGTCGCGCCCAGGCTCGCGGGCTCCTGCGTGGCGCTCGTGCTCGGCTCGGTCATCAGAGGCTACCTGGGGCGAAGTCGCTGACGCCGCAAGGGGTCATTCGATATACCGGACACGTGAAGGAACCCGTGCGCGCGCTCCTTCGGCGGATGAGCCGCCTGATGGTGGGCGACGACCCGCGCGCGTTGCTCTGGTTCGTCGCCCCGACCGCGCTCGGCCTCGCCATCGACCTCGTCCTGCGCGCCCGCGCTCTCGCCGGCTACGCCCTGCAGGGCAAGGCGATCTACGGGAGCTCGCTCCTGGTGAGCGCTGGATTCTGGATGCTGCCGCTCTGGACGGCCGCAAGGCTCCACGCCGTGCGCTCCACCCGAGTGCGCCGGGGCGCCCTCGCGGCGATCGCAGCGCTGTGGATCCTCCCCCTCGCGACCTTCTGCTACGGCGGGCAGATCCTCTACCACCGCGTCTTCGCTTCCTACATGGGCCGCGACACGCTGCGCCTCGGCATCGCCTTGCGCGGCACCGTGCGCGACTGGTTCGACGCGTGGGGCGGCCCCTGGCTCATGGCGGCGATGCTCGCGGCGGGCGCGCTCGTCACCTGGGGCGCCCTCCGCATCGCGCGCAACGCATCTCGGAGGGTCAGGGGTCACGTGCCGGTGCTCGCCGTCGTCGTCTTCGTCGGCGCGTTCGTCTGCTTCTGGACCGACAACGTGGACAGTCGCTTCCTCCAGGCCGCCACGCCCGACGCGTGCTTCGTCCATGGGTGCGTGCACGCCCTCCGCATGGCGGTCACCGGGCAGTGGCACCGGAAGCAGGGCGTGTCGCTCCGGACGCCCGCGCCTCTGCCCGACGGTCTGGCGAGCACGCGCGTACATCCCCCGAACGTGCTGGTCGTCCTGACCGAGAGCGTGCGCGCCGACGCCATGTGCTCCGAGCCGCCTCCCGGCTGCCGCGACCCCTACCTGGACGAAAGCGTCTCGGATCGGATCTCGCTGGGGCGCACGACGTCGCAGACCCCGAACACCTTCAGCGCCTCGGTCTTGCTCTGGACCGGAGTCGTCCCGACCGCCGACTTCGCCGCCGCCCACAGCGCGCCGGTGCTCTGGGAGCTCGCGCGGGCCGCCGGCTATCGCACCGCGTACGTGTCCTCGCAGAACCCGGAGTACGAGGACTTCGGCACGTTCACGCGGCGGGCTGGCATCGACCATCTCGTCACCGCGCTCGACCTGGGCGGCATGGCGCAGGAGCAGGTCGGCGCGCCGGACGAGCGGGCGGTGGAGGCGATGCGCGCATTCGTCCGGTCGGTGCCGGATGGCACGCCCTACTTCGCGGTCCTTCACCTGTCGAACACGCATGCGCCCTACCGCATCGCTCCGGACCTGGTGCCGTACGTCCCCCAGTCGGCCGACCCGCTCGGAGACGTGAACGCGTTCCACAATCGCTACCGCGACGGCGTGCGGCTCCAGGAGCGAACCCTGGCCCCGCTGCTGCGCGAAGTGCGCGCTTCGTCGAGTTGGGCGAACACCGCGGTGCTCTTCGTGTCCGACCACGGCGAGCAGTTCCGCGAGCACGGCGGGCTCTATCACAACCACTCGCTGTACGAGGAAGAGGTCCGCGTTCCAGGCTGGATCGCGGCAGGGGCGCAGGCGCTAACGGCAGCGCAGCGCGCGGCGGTCGCCACATATGCCTCCCGACGCACGTACATGCAGGACGTGCACGAGACGATCGTCGACCTCTTCGGGCTCGAAGAGGCGCGCACGTCTCTGCCCTTCGCCACCCTCGTCACCGGGCGCTCGCTGCTGCGCCCGTGGGCGAGCGAGCCCACGATGCTCCTCGCCACGTCGACCGCCGTATGGGAGCCGGACGACGCGCGCTACGGCGTCATGCGCGGCGATCTCGCGCTGTTCGGCGGGCCCGACGGCGCCTGGCGATGCTTCGACGTCGCGCGCGACCCGTCCGAGCGCGCTCCTCACCCGGCGAGCGCCTGCGGCGATCTGGCGACGACGGCGACCAGCGCCTTCTCGGATCAGAAGTAGCCGTCGAGGCGGAGCCCCGTGGGCGTGACGACGAGCGCCGCGCCCGAGTCCGGTGTGCTCTTCGGCATCGACAGGACGAACAGCGTGGCGCCGACCGCCAGACCGACGATGCCCACGCCGAGTCCCACGTTCGCGACGACCTGCTGCGTCTTGCCGGAGGAGATCTCGCCGTTCTTGCTCGCCGGACAGGGACCGCCGTTGCACGCCTTGTCCAGGTCGTCGTACGTCGACTTGGCCATGACGGCGAAGATACCGAAGGTGACGAGGCCTGCGGCTCCGACGCCTCCCGCTACGTAAGCCCACGGACGGAGTGACGTCCTGCTGGTGCCCGTGTCCGCGGGCGGAGGAGGTGCCGGCGGTGGAGGTGGAGCCGCCGCGGGCACGGCTTCGCCCGCCATGGCGTCGATGGGCAGCGTCATCTTCTGTCCGGCGGCGAGCGTCACCGTTCGCTTCGCCGGCTCGTGACCCGGTGTCGACACCACGACGTCGGTGGCACCCGGCGCGACGGGCGCGGGCTCGGCCCACGCAGCGCGCCGAATCTCCTCGCCCCCGATGCTGACGGTCGTCGCATCCGTCGCGTTCTGGACGTCGAGCGTCACGAACCCCAGCTTCGGCTCGATCTCGTTGCGCTCGTTCGTCGCGGCGTCGTAGGCCTTCTGGTAGCGGTTGTCCTGGGCGAGCAGCTCCTTGGCCTCGACGGAGGTTCGTCCGAGTTCGACGTACGCGGCCACGAGCTTGCCCGCCGCGCGCAGACATCGCGAGATCTCGAGGCGCGTGTTGGGGCTCGCGACGATCTCGTGCGACGCGCGGAACTCCGTGAGGGCGCCCTCGTAGTCCTTCTTGGTCATGAGGTCCTTGCCGCGCGCGAAGCGTTGCTGCGCCTGCTCGCGCTGGACCGGCGTCGCGGCGTCGGGCAGGACGCCGTCGGCGAGCGCGATCGTCGTCGACGTGGAGCAGAGCGAGACGGCCAGGAACATCGCTGCGAAACGTGCGCGCAATCAGATTCCCTCCGGTTCGTACTTCGGACGTGGTGGCGGTCGCACGACAGGCGCCTGGGGCGCGGCCGGGTAGGGTGCCGTCTGGGCAGGCGTCGGCTCCTGACCGTGCGGCGGCCCGTTCGCCGCAGACGTCGACTGCTGCGGCGGAGGCGGAGGAGGCTCCGGGTTGGCGCTCTGGCCGTCCTCGGGAGGCGCGGCAGGGACCGCGGAGGGAGCGGTCGGCGGGGCGATGGCGACGGGAGCGCTCGAGGATGGCGCAGGCGTCGCCGTTGCCGTCTGCTCCGGCCCGCGCAACGCGAGCCACCACACGACGGCGGCGGCGCCCAGCACCACGGGCACGGCGACAAGCGCGAGCGTCGTGGCGCGCGATCGCGGTCGCGGGGCGGGCGGCGGCGAGTCCAGCGGAGTGACGACCGGCGGGACCGCCGGCGCGGGCGACTCTGCGCGCGCTTCTGCTGGGGGCGCGACCGGTACCTCGCCGAGTCCGGGTTCCAGATCCTCGGGCACGCGCGCCGCCAGCGGTATCGGCACGGCGATGATCGGCGTCGGCACCGAGATCCTGGGCGGCGCCGGAGGCGCGAGCTTCGGCACCGGGGGCGGCGCCATCTTCGGCATGGGGGCCGGAGCGTCGGCGGGCGGGGGCGGCTTCGTCGTGGCCGTGGGTTCCGGCGGGACCGAGATCCGGATCTCCTCTTCGACCTCCACGGCCTCGACGGGCTGCGCCGCCGTCGTCGCGGGCACCTCACCCTTCTCGAGCTGCTCGCGCCGCGTTCGGATTCGATCGCCGAAGACGCCGCGCACGTGCGCCGCGATCCGTGTGGGCGGGGCGAGCCGCGGGCCGGCGACCCGGCGGATCTCGGCGGCCATCGCGGCGGCCGAGGCGAAGCGCTTCGACGGATCTGCCGACAGCGCACGCGCGGTGACGCCAGCCAGGGGAGCTGCCCAGGCGTTGCCCTCGGGGATGGTCGGCAGCGGGACGCGCCCGCTGAGCAGATGCGTGACGATCGCCGCCGGTTGCGTGTTCGGGAAGAGCGGGCGACCGCTGAGCAGCTCCCACAGGACGACGCCGATGCCGTAGACGTCCGCGCGGGCGTCGGCGGATTCGTCTGCGAGCAGGATCTCGGGCGCGAGGTACGCGCTGCCGGACTGCCCGGGGCGCGCGGTCGCCGAGCGCGGGCGCGAGATGCTGACGACGCGCGACGTCCCGTCCAGGCCCACCACGAGGCACTCGGGTGTGAGCTCGCCGTGCACGAGCTTCAGCGGTTCGCGCTTGGCGTCACGCAGGTTGTGGATCGCGCTGAGGCCGGTGAGGACATCGACGAGGATCCGCAGCGCAACTTCGAGCGGCGGACGGGGCTCCGCCGCGACCAGCTCCAACCAGCGCACGCCGTCGACGTAGTCGCTGACGACGGAGACCTCTTCCCCCGAGATGATGACGTCGCGCACGCGTCCGACGTTCGGGTGCTCCAGCGTCGCGATTCGCCGCGCATCGCGGATCCAGTCTGCGATCTCCTGGTCGCCGTACTCCCCGCCGCGGGTCACGCGCTCCACGACGGCGAGACGCGGCGGGCCGACCGCGGACGTATCGAGCGCAGCCCACGACGGCACCACCCGCGCGCCGAGTTGGCGCACGAGCCGGAAGCGCTCCGCGGGCGTCCCCCCGCGAGCGTCGGCCGAAGACTGAGCCGCCAAGCTTCCAATAGCGTACACCGGACGGCTGCCGCTGCTCGCATGTGCGGGAAATGTAGGACAAGGCCAGGTCGGCCTCGTCCCGCGCGGGGAGGCCGCTTTGGACAACCCCGTGGCCCGCGTCTAAGAACCCCCCGTGCGCGTCGGCGGCTTCGCTCGGTTTGCCTGGGGCGTCCTCGCGTACGACCTGGCGGTGGTCGCCTGGGGAGCGTACGTGCGGGCCACGGGCTCGGGCGCGGGATGCGGTCGCCACTGGCCGCTCTGCAACGGTGAGATCGTCCCGCAGTCACCGCGGATCCAGACGCTCGTCGAGCTCTCGCACCGCGTCTCGAGCGGCGTCGCGCTCGTGCTCTCCGCAGCGCTCCTCGTGTGGGCTCTGAGGGCGTTCCCGCGGGGGCACCTGGTTCGCAAGGGTGCGGCGGTGGGAATGGGCCTCATGCTCATGGAGGCTGGGATCGGCGCCGCCCTCGTCCTCTTCGAGCTGGTCGCGCACGACGCATCGATGAAGCGTGCGCTCAGCGTGAGCCTTCACCTCGGCAACACGTTCCTGCTGCTCGCGGCGACCGCGCTCACGGCGTGGTGGGCATCGGGTGGCGCTCGACCGAGCGTCCGCGGACAGCGGGCGGTGGTGTCGCTCCTGGCCGCGCCGGTGGTGGCCATGTTCTTCGTCGGCGCGAGCGGTGCCATCACGGCGCTCGGAGACACGCTCTTCCCGCCGTCGTCGCTCGCCGCAGGGCTCGCGCAGGATCTGGCGCCGGGCGCCCATGCCTTCATACGGCTTCGAGCCCTCCATCCCTTGCTCGCTTCGCTCACCGCGGGAGTGATCATCATCACGTCCGGGCTGGTGCGCGCGCTGCGACCCTCGAGGTCGGTGCGCGTCTTGTCGCGAGTCGCTGCGGTGCTCGCGATCGCGCAGGTCGCCGCGGGGCTGCTCGACGTCGCGACGCTAGCGCCCGTGTGGCTCCAGCTCGTTCACCTCGTGATGGCCGACGCCGTGTGGGTCGCGCTCGTTCTCCTCGCGGCGGCTGCGCTCGCGTGCGAACCGAGCGCGGTGCGCCCTCAGACGGGCGTCGAAGCGGTCACCGCGCGTCCGTGAGCTGGTGCACGCGGAAGACGCGCCCCCAGAGCGGGTAGCTCCAGCCGAGGAACACCGCGTGGCTCGTCGCGAGGCGCACGAGCCAGTAGAGCGGACGAGCCCCCGGCACGAGGCGCAAGACGATGTCGTACAGGAGCCCGTTGAGCGCGAGCGCCACGAGCTCGACCGCGGTGTAGCCGGCCGCCTGCTTGCCGACGTGCCCCGCCTGCGCGCGGAAGGCGAAGTGCCGGTTGCCCAGGAAGTTCACGACGCCGCCGACCACCAGGGCCGGCACGTTCGCGACGCGCGGGTCGAGGTGCAGAACCGACACGAGCAACGCGAGCGTCACGACGTCCGACGCCGTGGCCGCGATGCCGGCGATCCCCGCACGCAGGAGCTGCAGCGCCTTGGCCAACATCGCCGTGTCTGGTGTGCAACGGTCGGGCCGTCCCCCGCGTTCCCGATTTCGCCAATTTGCGCGAGCGCGCGCTGCGCGCGCCCCTTCGCACCGCGTCTTGCTACTTCGCGGGTCGGCCTGCGCGCTCGTCCTCCTCCGCGACCTCGGCCAGACCCGCCAGGTCGGCGAGCGGGATGGGATGGATCGGTGGGCGCGGCGTGATGGGCAGCGCCGCGCTGCCGCCACGCTCGACGAGGAGCCGGGCACAGAGCGCGACGCACCACTTCCCCTGGCACCAACCGGTGCCGAAGCCGGTGTACCGCTTGAGCGACTCGAGGTCGGTGTGTCCGCGCGCGATGGCGTCCTCGAGGTCGTGCAGGGTCACGTCCTCGCAGCGGCACGCGAGCGTCTTGCTCACCTCAGGTTCCCTCGTACTCGCAGCGCGACTCGCACGTCTCGCAGACGGTGATGCGCACGAGCGGCGAGAGGGCCGGCTTGATGCGGTCCCAGATCCAGCGCGCGAGCACCTCGCTGGTCGGGTTCTCGAGGCCCTCCAGCTCGTTGAGGTAGTTGTGGTCGAGCTTGTCGTGCAGCGGCTTCCACGCGTCGTAGAGGTGCTGGAAGTCGAAGAGCCAGCCGGTCTGCTCGTCGACCGGTCCGGCGACCGCGAGCTCGACGCGGAAGCTGTGGCCGTGCAGGCGCGCGCACTTGTGCCCGACCGGGACGCGCGGGAGGCGGTGGGCCGCTTCGAAGCGGAACTCGTGCACGAGCCGGACATTCATGGTAAAGGGCCAGCCCCTCCGAGGGACTGTCGCCATGTACATCATCCTTTCGAAAGAGCCGCGCAAGCCCAATCGCAACAAGAGCAAGCGCTTCCGCGCGAAGCTCAAGGCGAAGGACAAGGCGCGCCGCAAGCGCGTGTACAACCAGGCGTAACGCACGCTCAGGTAGGGTCTGCCCTACCGCGCGTAGCACGCGCCCGTCCGCCGGTAGCGTCCCCCTACCGCTGGAAGCGCCCGCCCTTTCTTGCCCGCCAGGACGTCCTTCGGTCCGATCGATGGGTCCTTCGGGAGGATCGACGCGTCCTTCGGGAGGGTCGATGCGTCCCTCGGGAGGGTCGACGCGTCCGTCGGGAGGGTCGGCGCGTCCGTCGGGAGGATCGACGCGTCCTTCGGGAGGGTCGACGCGTCCGTCGGGAGGGTCGACGCGTCCGTCGGGAGGATCGACGCGTCCGTCGGGAGGATCGACGCGTCCGTCGCGAGGATCGACGCGTCCGTCGGGAGGATCGACGCGTCCGTCGGGAGGATCGATGCATCCTTCGGAAGGGTTGACGCGTCCTTCGGCCTGATCGACGTCTCCTTTGGTCCGATCGACCCGTCGATGGCTTAAACGGAAAAGGCGACGCACCCGGTGGGCGCGTCGCCTCTCTCCGTCGCTGTGGGTGATTCTCTCAGCCCACCGCGTCCTTGATCGCCTTGACGGCGCGCGCGCGGACGGCCTTGCTGGCCGGCTTCGCGGCGAACATCTGCTTCTGACCCGTGAACGGG
>Ga0335069_10001727_pt1 | contig 34705 bp, 36 predicted proteins | sample Lox_Sample_11_FD_206714 | JGI IMG/M metagenome (GOLD analysis project Ga0335069, IMG submission 206714) | Soil microbial communities from Loxahatchee National Wildlife Refuge, Florida, United States - Lox_Sample_1.1 | ecosystem: Environmental > Terrestrial > Soil > Wetlands | place: USA... | reverse complement strand
ACGCGCCGGCCACACTCCGTTTCCCCATCCCGCCCTTGACCCCTTCCTGCTTGTTCTGGTGCACCACCACGTGCACGTGCACGTCCAGCTCCAGCGCCAGGTTCGCGATCGCCGCCATGCACTCCGCCTGCTGCACGTAATCGTCCTTCACGATTCCCAGCCGCATGAAATTATCCAACACGAACTGCGTGATCCCGTGCCGCCGGCGCGCCCAGCGCATATCATCCAGCACCTCGCGCCACTGCGCGATCCCCGTGTGGTCGTAAACCCACAGCCCCCGGTCCAGCCACCGCAGCACCTCCTTCGCGTGCCCAATCTGCGTCTGCCGGTACGACTCCCGGTCCTCCGGGCTCGCCAGCCGCTCGGAGAACCGCCGGTCATTGAGCAGGCCGCCATAGGCCTGGCGCGAATACTTCATCAACGTCTTTCGCACCCGCGACTCGAAGCTCGCTACCATCGCCCGCTCGCCCTGGGCCAGCAGCGCCATCAGCACGTAACCCAGCAGCGTCGTCTTGCCCGACTTCTCGATCCCGGTCCACACCGTTGTCTCCGCCGGCCGGATCCGCCACGGGAAGTTGAACGGCAGCTCGAGTCCCGGCTCGAGCACCTTCTCGAACCACTCCGCCAGGAACTCCGCCTCGTACTCTCCCGCCCGCCTCACCTTCGACGGCGCAAAATCCCTTGCCCCGTCGATGCACCCCTTCACCACGTGCAGCCCCACCCCCTCCACCAGGCACTCGTTCACATCCTTGTACCGCGCGACGCTCACCGTCCCTCCTTTGTGTTCTCTGCGTTCTTTGCGGTCGTCCCCTCTTCCGGTGGCCCACCAGCGTCATCTCCCACGATCTGCCCGGCCATCAAATATCGCTCCCACATTCGCAGCCCCAGCGCGAACCCGATCCAAATCGCGTCCGCCGTCGCATCCTGGTAGCGCTTGAAATTCCCGTCCCCGTCCAGCTCTGCGACCAGTGGCGCATACTTCTGCACTGTGCTCGTGTTCTTCACCACCAGTTCGAAGTAATGCCGCATCACTGCCACCGGCAGCTTCCCTGGTCCGTCCTTGATCAACAGGCTCATCGTCCCTCCTTTGTGTTCTCTGCGTTCTTTGCGGTTATCATCCTCTCCGGCAGCTCCACCAGCCGGCACCGCCTCGGCCCCACCTCCGCGATGATATCCGCCGCCGCGCGCCGGCCGGCCTCGTCGCTGTCCATCGCCACGAAAATCGTCTCGAACCCCTGCAGCCATTCCCAGCACCGGTCCAGCCACTCCCGGTTCGGGCTCGGCAGCCCCTGGAATTTTTCCCCGGTACCCGCCCGCCACTTCGCCCCGAACGGCACGCTCACCGGCAGCAGGCCCCATCCCAGCGCCCCATAGCTCGCCCAGCTCATCGCGTCCTTTTCCCCTTCGCAAATCAGCACGTGCCGCAGCTCGTGCGACCGCTCCAGCCGCTCGCACACCTCCACGCTCGGCGCCCACAGGCACTTCTCCGGCGACCGCGTCGTCCATTCCCGCTTCTTGCCTCCCGGCCGGTCCAGCAGCTCGAACTTCAGCCACAGTGGCACTCGCCCCAGGCCGGCCACCTCCCGCGCCAGGTCCTGCTCCCCGCTCGCGCTCAGCACGCTCGTCGGCCAGTAGGGAAAAACCATCGCCCAGGCCCCGTGCGAAATCATCTCCCGCACTCCATACCATCGCAGCACCTGCCCCTCGATCTTCCGCCGCCCCGTCAGGTAATTCCACACCGGGCCGCCCTCCGTCAGCTCCTGGCACCGCCCCCACACCTCCGACACCGCCCGCCAGCTCGAGTCCTCCGGCTTCTCCGCCGGCGCCCCATTCACCGCGCTCGGCGACCGCAGCCGCCGCCCCTCGTCCACGATCCCCACAAACCGCTTCGCCTCCACGATGCACTCCCGGAACGGCCGGCTCCGCACCGAACACCACAAGCTCATCAGCGTCTTGCCCCGGCCGTCCCCCGCGAAATCCGCCCACACCCCCGCCTTCCCCTCCAGGTTCACCTTCAGCGACCGCCCTTTGTGCCCGTCCACATCGCCGCACACCCACTCCGCCCCCTCGCGCCGCCCGTTGGGCAGCAGGTGACGGCATACTTCCTCCGCCCGCTCCACCAGTTTCTTTTCCACGTCCTGCCAGTCCATACGTTTAGACTCGTCAGTTGGTTCCCGAATCCATCAGTTGCCGCCGCATCCACAGCGCCTGGTTTGCTTCCCGGCGCAGCTTCATCGCCAGCCGCAATGCCGCCTGCACATCGCCCGACTCCCGCGTCAGCGCCTCCCGCACCATGATTTCAAACGCCACCGCCCCCATCATGAACGCCTCGTGCGCCACGCAGGCCGACCCTGCCGGGTGCACGTCGTGCAGCTTCGCCCAGTAGAGCCGGAACGATTCCTCCAGCGTCTCCATCGGCTTTTTCGTCGCGTTCATCGCGCCCCTCCTCGCCGCGCCTCCAGCACCGCTCGCAGCTGCTCCACCAACTCCGCCCTCCCCGCCAGCGTCGCCCCAATCAGCGTCCGCTCCAGCGTCTCTAAATCATCCGTCCACCACCACGCCGGGTCCGACCCGTGCCCCGCCGGCGGTGTCCCATTTTTCGCTTTCTGATGAAACCACGCCCCCCGGTCCTCCTCCCAAAACCGCTTCCAGCGATGCTTCCAGTCGATGAGCCGGCCGTTCGCCACCCACCCATGCCGCTCGTTCGTGTCGTGCCATTTCTTCTCCGCGTAAGCGGGATCCACACCAACCGGGCCACTGGCCCAGGTCCGTACCTCCTCCAGACTCGGAATAGAATCCGCGAGCGCGTCCCCTTCCCCTTCCCTTCCTATTCCTATTCCTATTCCCTTCCTATTCCGTATAAGCTCAGCCTTTGACTCTGCCACCGGGTCAGTAACTGACTCAGTGACTGACTCATTCATTGGCTTAGTTAATGGCTCAGCTAAATGCCCCCACCTTGATTTTGAACCCTTTACGCCTCCTAGACGCTTGGCGATGACCTCTCGTTCCTTCTGCACCGGGTAACCTTTCACGATGAGGTCGTCTCCCTCCCAGCGCCACAGTAGCGATCCCGAAGAGATCGATTTTTGCGAAATTCCTACGCAAATGATCCAATCGCGCTTCCGCCAGTGCTTCGCCGCGACGATTTTTCCACCGTTTTCGTTCCGGTGACAGTACGCCAAAAGCCGAATCCAGGTCCATCCAATCGCCGGTTTCACCCTCCGAAATTCGGGCTGCTCGAGGGTCTTAATCTCAATGTTGATCCACTCCATAGGTTCCTCCTGATTGCTGGCGCCTACCAGCGACCGCGCCACCGCGGACACTCCCCCACCAGCTCGTAAGTCGTCTCCCCCGTCCGGTTCAGCGACCGGCCCGGCCCGGGCACCTTCATCCCCCGCAGGAAATTCCGGTTCGACCGCACGAACACACTCACCAGGTTCAGCGGGTTGTTCGGGTCCGTCCCTGGCAGGTAAGCCACCAGCAGCCGCTCGTTCCTGGTCGGCGCTGCCCAGGCGACCAACTCCCCCGTGAACTCCACCGGCGGCGGGTTCTTCTCCGGCAGAAGCGCTATAGCGGCTTTCCTCGGCGCAGAATCTGTCGCTGGCGCGTTTTTCTCGAAATCGTCAGGCACCAGGCACCCGCGCGTCCCGCGCAGTATCTCGGCCCCGATATCGCTCAATAGGACGCGTTTTTTTACGTAGTCCCAGTGCTTGCCCTCCGTCAGGAAGTAACGCCGACGCCGGCGCAGCTCGTCCTCGCTCACCCTCAGCTCCGCGCACAGGTGCGACTCCCGCACGTGGAACTGAGCCCCATTGCCATCGGCCGCGGAGGCGGTCGTGGACGCCGGCGCGCTTTCTGGCGCGCCCGGTTTATTCTTGGCAAACCACTTCATAGTCTCTTTTAGGTCTATGTCCCGGAACCCGAATTAGTCGGCCCTGGTAGGGCCGCCGAGGCCGCCGATCCCCCCCCCGGGCCCCCTGCCGCTACCTGACCGTCACCCTCCGACCCCGCTCCGGCCGCCGGCCCGGTCGGCTCTCCAGCACCAGGTCCAGCCCGGTCCGGCCGCTCAGAACTTGGTTCAGCGCTCGACAACGCCTCGATTTTCTTGGGTTTCGTGGGTGAACCGCTTAATGGTAAATCAGCCGGCAGGCTTTCCCGCCAGGCATTCAGCGCCTCCACCGACAGCGACTTCTGGTCGAGCTGCACCTGGCCGGCCACGCCGATGGTCGTCGGTTCGCCCATGGCCAGGGCCCTTTTGTCCCAGAATATCGCCGCCCCAACGGGTTTCTGGGCCGGAGCCACCAGCCCATCCTCCAGGTCGCGCAGGTAGCTCGAGGCGCCGACCTCGACAATCTCCTCGAATACCGCCACCACTCGTTCCTTGAAGGGTGCCAGTTTGCCCTGGGCGACCAGCGCGTCCCGCGCCGCCTTCACCGAATGCTTCGAGACGTGCAAGGTCCGCGCAATCTTCCGCAGCCCCCAGCGCGCCATCAGCAGCTCGACCAGGCGCAGCACCATCTTCTCGTTGTCCAGCAGTCGCGCACCGGTGTGCTGGTATCGCTGCTCGCGCACGGCCTGCACCAGGTCGTTACGCACTGGCAGGTCCTCCTCGTCGAAAAGATACGGCGCCGCCGGGTCTTGCGCCCGGGCCAACATTTCCTTCTTGGTCTTCCGCGCCATGGAATAAAATCTGGAATAAAATCCGCGCCGTTCAGACGTCTGGACTGCAGGCGACCTTCCGGCGCAGCTCGCCCGTCGTCCTGGCAGCAACGCCCGGCTCCGTAAAAACCTTCCGCCGCTCCAGGTAGGCATTGATACCTTCCGCCGGAATCCGGTAGTCCGGCCGCTCTTCGCTGCCGACGTTCGCGATGCGCTCACCGAACTCCTTCGACTTCATCTTCTGGATGACCGTCTTGGTGCATAGCCGCAGCAGCAGCGCCACCTCGGCCGGCGTGTAGTGCATTTCGACTGCCTTCATGGTTGGTTCAGAAAACAGCCAGGCCGGTGCGCTCCCGTGGATGTCTTTTACACGGGGGCGAATAGCGCCCCGACCTGGCCAAAGTGTGGAAAACTCTCATCCGCCGTCGCCGTCGCCGTAGCCGTCGCCGTAGCCGTCGCCGTAGCCGTAGCCGTAGCCGGCGCCGTAGCCGTCGCCGTCGCCGTCGCCGTCGCCGTAGCCGTCGCCGTCGCCGTCGCCGTCGCCGTCGCCGTCGCCGTAGCCGTCGCCGTAGCCGTCGCCGTAGCCGTCGCCGTCGCCGTAGCCGTAGCCGTAGCCGTAGCCGTAGCCGTCGCCGTCGCCGTAGCCGTAGCCGTCGCCGTAGCCGTAGCCGTCGCCGTAGCCGTAGCCGTAGCCGTCGCCGTAGCCGTAGCCGTAGCCGTAGCCGCGACCGGTCCCAGCGTTTTGGCCGTCCAGCGTTAGAATTGCGCCGGACATGCGATGAAGTGAATCACCGCGCGCATTGGCGCGGTCACCGTGCCGGCTTCATCCAGCACCGTGTTCGGTTTTGGGCCCTCGGTCGCCAGCTCGCCCAATCCCTTCCGCGTTCCCCATCGGCGAACGTTCTTGGCGTTGGCGATCGTGACCACCTCGTCAGTCTTGCTGACGTCTCCCACGTAGACCCATCCGCGGTCCAGCACCACAATCTGCCGGCCCATCGTTTGGAGTTTGCTGTCCATGACTTTCCTTTCTGTTGTTGGTTTCTGTTATTGGTTCGGTACCGCCAAAGAAATTCACCCGTTCACTCCACCGCCTCCCTCATCGCCGCGAACAACTCCCGGGCCCGCTCCGCCTTCACCGGCTCCGGCCGCCTCGCCGTGCCTCTCGGCGGCAACAGCCGCACCGTGGGCCGACCGCACAGCACGCACACATTTTGCTCTCGGTCCAGGTCCAGCTCGGTCCAGCAGCGGCAGCCGTAACAAAACCACCCGCCGGTTTCCGAGCGGTCCGCGGCCGCGAGCCGGGCCCGCAGCATCGCGTTCATTGGCGCGCGCGGACCGACAGGTTCACGAACTGCGACTCGAAGCAATCGCGGCAATACGTATGCGATATCCGCTTCGTGCCTGGCACCGGCCCTTTGAGCCATGGCAACCAGGCCTGGCGCAGCCGCCGGCCGCACACGCAGCAATCCACCGAATACGTCAGCCAGAACCACGCCAGGTCCATCTTGCGCCGGACCGTCACGTAGACCGCCGTCGATTGCACCACGAGCCACGCCAGGCCGACGTCAATACAAGTAGGTTCATCTGAGTCACGCATAACGCACCAAACGCCAATAGATCCGGCCGATCGGTTTACACCGCTCCACCGTGGGGCCGTTCCACGTGGAACTCCGGAGCTGAATGCCCCGGGCAAAAATCAATCCCGCCGCTGCGGGTAACTGAACTCGTCGTGCAACACCGCGCAGGACCGCGTGGTGAACAGCACGTTCTTCCCCTTCATCTTCGCGACCAGCTTATCCACCTGCCGATGCGCCTCGCGCAGCAGCGCGTCCCGGCACTCCGCCACCAGCTCCCCATCCGCGTGCTGCACCTCGATTTGAATCTGGGTTTTCATGGGTTTTGGCCGACTGAAAATTGCTCGCTTTGACCTCTCCTCGGCATTAGCTCTCCTCCCGTGAACGACGAACTAACCCGCCTGAAGGCTCTGAGCCTGCTCCAAGCAGCAGACATATCTTCCCTCTTAGAACTTGTTCTGGTACTCGGCGCTGCCGTGCGCCAGAGCCATCCCGACCTGCCCGACCTGGCCCGCCAGTTCCTGACCCTCCGCCGTAAATCCGTTCAAACCGCGCTCGAAAGCTGCGAAACCACACACCCAGCAGTCGCCGCCAGGCTCCAGGAGCTAATCGACAACTCCTGCGCCAATTACCCGTTCGGCTACGATCTGGATTAGTCATTTCGCACCTGTTCCACGTGGAACTAACGTGCCTGGGCCTTTACCTTCCCTGTTGACCCGTTCAGGCCCAGCACAGCCGGCACGCCAGCCCGGCGCATCTCCTTCAATAGCTGCCGCGACCGCCGACGAAACCCCAGCAGCCGCTTAAATCGCTGCTCAAACTTCACCTGCTCCTCCGGCGCCAACCGCACATACTCGTTGATTATTTGGTCTGCATTCATGGTGTCTTCATGGTTACGCGGCCTTGCCCATGGCCGCATCCGCCACCTTCTCTGAAAGGGCTGACGGCTCCATCTGCTTCGAGCCATTGCGCGCTATGTATTGCCTCAAGGCCTCTCGGACGATGTCTGACACGTCCAAATGACGCTCGGTTGCAATCTGCTCCAAAGCTGCCTTCGTCAGCTTCGGAACCCTCGTTTTCACCTGGCCTTCTAGCCTTTCCGTGCTCATCTGTGCACGAGTGTGCACCAATGGGGCACTCATGTCAACAGCTTATTTCAAACTATTTTATTGACACTGTGGCCGGTTGTGCTCCATTGTTCCCGGTATGCAGAGAAACTCTGCCGACATCAAAGTCCGAGTGCCTCCGCTAATGAAAAGCACGCTGGAACAGCTCGCCGAGCGGGAGCTGTTGGACCTGTCGGACATAGTTCGGCGCGCCTTACGCGACTTCGTCCGGAAGGAAACCACCCGTCCCGGTCGCCCCAATTATGCCCACTCTTAAGGACGAAGAGATCAAGGTTCGCGTGCCGGGCACTATGAAAGCCGCGCTCACCCGCATTGCCGACGCCCGCCTCAAGAGCATTAGCGATGTGGCCCGGGAAGCGCTTCTAGCCTATGTGGAATCCCATGGTGTAAGTGCCCACGAGCTGCGCGATGCCCCAGCACAAATTGCAACTGTCGTTCCCCCGCGCGTTGCCACCACCTACCGCAAAACCAAACCGCATCGGTAGACCAGCCACGGTACACGTTCATGAGGCCGACCTACATTTTCATTTTGATTCTTGTGGGCTGCAGTCCTGGTTCGCCCCCAGCCTCGCCAGTGGCGCACACGCCACTCCGCTTCCGATTCGTCGTGGCAGAGCACGGCGGCGTTATCTGGCGATTCGACCAGTCCACTGGAGATGCCGCATGGACAATGGTTGACACGCCATGGTCTTACTGGCGGCCAGTGCGTACTAACCAGCCAACCGTCGATGACATTCTAGGCCCTGAACCTGCCGTCACCAATTCCAAGTCGCCATGAACATCGATTCAGTCCAAACGTCTGAACCAAAAACCCGCCGCGGCTACCGCCTCTTCAAACGCGACGACAAAGGCCGCATCCTGCAGCCCGATGCCCCCGGCTACCGCGAGCGCCCCTATCACTTCCGCTTCCAGTTCCGCGGCAAGTCCTATGCCCGCTGCCTCGACACCAACGACGCCGCCAAGGCCCAAAAATTCGCGGCCGCCAAAGCCCGCGAAATCAAAGACTCCACCGTCACCCAGGACTACGCGCGCCTCGCTGCCACAAAAAACCGCGCCGACACCACCGCCACCGTCGCGCAGCTCTGCGAGGTCTACCGGACCGCGCCTGGCGACGCCAGCACGGACAGCCGCCAGCAGTACATCAACGCCCTGCACCAGTTCCTCCGCGTGGCCGCCGGCCAGGACGCCGACGTCGGGGCCCTGAGCGTCAGCCGCATCAATGGCGACCTCGCCAGGGCCTGGTTCAGCGCCGCCACCGCCCGCGCCGCCGCCGCGCAGTCCCAGACCGCGGAGGCCAGCATCAAGCGGAGCGCCAACAGCCGCTACGTCCACGCCTCCTCCCTCTTCACTCCCCGCGCCATAGCCGCCTACCAGGCCGCCGGCGTCGACCACCCCGCCTTCGCTGACTTCCTGAAGGTCGGCGCCCTGAACCTCTTCACCCGCCTGCCCAAGGACCACTACAACCCGCCCCCGGAAGAGGTCATTCGCGCCACCCTCGAGGCCTGGACCGCCCTCGAAGACCGGAACCTCTTCCTGGCCATCGGCCACGAGCTCGCGTTCGGGCTCCGCGCCGGCGAGCTCTCCCAGGCGCGCTGGTCCTGGTGGGCTGAGCGCGAAGGCTATCCCGTGTTGGACGGCACCGCCAACGTCAAGAGCGGCACCGGCTGGGTCCAGGTCCGCGCCCTCGACCCCTGGTTCTCGACCATGCAAGCCAAAGTCCAGGCCCGCGGCTGGCGCGGCCAGCCCGACGACTTCATCATCACCGGGAACAAGACCTTCCGCTGCGAGGGGATCCTCGATGCCGTTGGCGCCTGGCTCAAAGCATTCGGCTGGAAAACCCGCAAGACCAACCACGCCCTCCGCGCCTATTCCGGCAGCCAGGTCGCGATGCGCTACGGCATCTATGAAGCCCAGGTCTGGCTCCGCCACAGCACCGTCAAGGTCACCGAGCGGCACTACAGCTACTTCATCAAGCGCTTCCGTCCGGCCGACGTCTCGACCATCCCCGCCAAATGGGCCACCGCCGCGCCGCAAACCCCTCTATTGCGCGTCCTGGACGCTCCCGCGACTGAAACTATCCCCTCCGCCGCCGCGCTCAACTGACGCGGATCCGCGCCTCCGCCGCCCCGTGCCCGGCCCTCGAGCCGGGCGTTTGCTTGTACCCCCGGAGCCGGGTTGCATCGGGACTCCTGATGCAACTTATGATGCAACTCAGTACTTCCGCAAGTTGCATCTAGCCTCCTCTAAACTGCCACCACACACCGCCGCTCCGCCGAATTTTAACTTACGCAGGACGCTGTCAGTCAGCGGAAACGGCCTGAAAAACAGCCGGTATTTGCTCACCCCCGCGCATCCCCCCGGAGAACCGCCATTTTAATGTCTTCTTATCCCTCCCCAATGCTCATCCACATGCAAACCAGCCATTTACACAACAGCCAAACCTCTGAACCTACTTCCGAACCCCCTTAGCCAGCTCCAGCATGTAGGCCGACTGCCGCTCGGGGTCCAGGCTCCGCGCGTTCGCCACCTTCATCTGCAGCTGCTCGCCCAGCAGCGCCTTCTCCTGCGGATTAGCCACCCGCCAAACCCGCATCGCGTCGCTCGCCGGCATCTTGTGCACCTGGTATTGCAGCGGCGTCATCGTCAACATGCTCTGCACCGTCTTCTCGTCACCCGGCCTCAGCTTGCCGATGTTCGCCGTGAACGCCTGCGCGCCGGCCGCCGGGTCGCGCCGCATATCCTGGGCGAGCTGCCGCACCAGGCGCCCGTGCTCGAATGCCTCGGTCGTTCGCCCGCCGATCGGCATTCCGGCCCGGGCAATCTCCGCAGCCAGGTTCTCCGCCGGCGTCATCGTCAATGCCTTCTTCGCCGGCACAATCCCAAAAAATGGCAGCACCAACTGCGCGACCGGCGACTTCTCCTCCGCCAGCCGCGCCGTGCCCGAGATCGAGAATGGCACAAACTGCTTCGCCACGAACGCCGCCAGCTCGCCGGCCTGCTTGGTCGCCGGGTCATCCGGGTTCCGGATATTCACCCCGTAGTAGTCCTGGTTGCGGTACATGTCCACCGCGGCCGCGATGCCCGGGTTTAGCTTGTGGTAGAAGCTCGCCCCCATCTTCTGCAGGTCCGGGAAGTCCTTCCAATCCGACGCCAGGTCCTTCATGTAAGTCGGCAGCATCAACCGCTGCGGCCGACCGTCCGCATCCGTCTGCCCGTTCTGCGGGAACATATAGTCCTGCAGCGTCTCCGGCCGTTTGCCGGCGAGAATCATTTGCGTCAGCGCCCCGGCGCCGCCGGCGACCATGGCCAGGGCGATCGGGTAGAGCATCCGGTTCGTGATCTGCAGCGGTGGCGTCGTCGACGGCCGCCCGGCCGCCGCCGCGGCCAGCTTCTCGGTCGCGTTCCGCACCAGGGCGCCGGCGTCGCCAGCCGCTCCGAGCAGGTGCCGGTACTTGCCCAACTGCCAGCCGTAGGCCCTGAAGCCCAGCAGCGCCAGGTCCTTCACCATCTTGTTGTAGAACAGATTGTCGTAGGTCATCTGCCCCATGCGGTCCTCGGTCGCATCCGCCGCCCGCGCCATCCCGGCCCGCACCTGGTCCAGGCTCGCGCCCGGGCCCATCCGGTCCATTTCCTGGCGCGCCAGCTGCGCGAACACCCCCAGCTTCTGCCGCGGCACCAGGTATTCGGCGATCGGCCGCATCGCCTGCTCCACGGCCGCGAACGGCAGCCCCAGCCCCGCCTTCGCGTAATTCGCCAGTCCTCCCTCGTTCACCGCCCGCACCAGGTTCCGCGTGATCCGCGTCTTCCAGAACGGGTCCATCTCCGCGCGCAGGCCGCCCTTCACAGCCAGGTCGGCAATCTGCCGCAGCGCCGCCTCGCGTGCCGGCGAAAATTGAAACTGAAATCCCTTAATCCCCAGCCGCGGAAAATCCAGCACCGGCACGCTCGTCATCGTCGGGTCGACCATCTTCCCCTGCACCGCCTTGCCCAGGTAATAATTCGCCACCGGTGCCACCGTCGAAAAAACCGCGCTCCGCGCCGCCTTCGGCAAATCCCCCTGCAGCAGGTAGCCCAGCCCCGTCGCCACGCTCGACACCACCGCGTCCAGGCTCGTGAACCCTGCGTGAAACGCGCTCATCCCCAGCTGCGCCCCGTTCAAAATATGGCTCCCCGCCCGCAACGTCCGGAAAGCCGCCCACTTCTGCAGGCCGGGCGATAGATAATTGCTCAGCACCTGCGCCGCCCCATTCGGCAGCGTCCACCGCCCCGCCAGCACCGGCCCCGGCAGCTTCAGCTCCGTGTTCGACTGCCCCACCGCCAGCCCCGGCTTGATATCGTTCAGGTCCTCCAGCTCTGGGTTCGCGCGGATGATATTTGCCAGGACCTTCTGCGCGTTCGGCGCCACCCGCTCCATCGCCTCCGGCGCGTAAAGATACGCGTGCACCGCGTTCGCCACCTGCTCGTCCGGCGACTGCACATAGGTCCGCATCCGCTTCGACGCGCTCATCCCCTGCGTCCGCAGCGCGGCCAGGTTGCTCATCTCCTGGCGCAAAGTATCGTTCGCGAACAAAAACCGGCTCAGCCCGTAGCGCTCCTCGAGGCCGTGCCCAATCTCGTGCATGATGACGAAGTCAGGCCCGCCAAACCGGCTCTTAATCTCCCCAGTCCCCGTCGTGTATTGTCCCCACTGGTTCACCCCCAGCTTCGCCACCCGCTCATGCCGGAACCCCATCTTCCCGATGAAATCCATCAGCCCCTTGCGGAGCCCCGCGTCATACGCCTCCGGCACCGACAACACCGGCGGCGCGTAAACCGTAAACGCCGGGTCATCCACCACCGTCCGCCCCGCCGGGATCCGCCGCCCCAGCGGATAATACTTCAGCGTGCCGTTCGCCTTCGCCTCCTCCATCACTTTGGCCGCCTTCAGGAACTTATCCATCTGGTGCAGCTTCGCCAGCGCCAGGTCTACCGGGTTATCCGAAATTGGCCGGAGGCCCCGCGCCAGGCCGTCCACTGTCAGCGGCAGCGTCCGCTGCTGCATGAACGCCTTGCTCCCGTGCAGCGGCGACCGCGCTGCCACCTCCGACGCCCAGCTCCGCACTGCTCCCGAGTCCGGGTTCTCCCACATGTGCGGGAAATAATTCGTAATCAACTGCTCCATCGCTCCCGGCTTCAGCCGCCGCACCTCGGCAATCCGCCAGGCAAACTCCCGGTCCATCGCCCGCGCCCAGTCCTGCAGCCGCGGCTCCAGCGCCGACCGGTTCCGCTCCAGCGCATCCATCACCGCGTAGTTGTGCGGCAGCGGCTGCGCCGGGTCATACGCCCAATCCTTCGGCACCGGCGTCTTGTCGAAGTAGCCCCGCAGCTCGCCCAGGTGCGCGTCCGCGCGCGTCAGGTCCACCGCCTCCTGCGCGTTATAATGCCGCAAGACGTTCGCGAACTGCTTCGCCGTCGCGTCAATGTTCTGCGGCGAAAAGACCGACTGAAACCCCTGGCGCCAGGCCGTCAGGTGCGACCTCAAGGCCTCGATCGCCCCAGGCGCCGGCCGTGGCACTGGCGACGGCGCCGGTACCCGAACCGGCGCAGGCCTCGTCACCGCCGGCGGCGCCGTCCTCAGCGTCGCCCCGCTCGCAGCCGCCCCGCCCGTCGCCATCCGGTGCACCACGCCCGCTTCCGCCGCCTCCGCGCCGCCAGGCGCCATGGCCACACCGCTAGGTGTTACACCCCGAACGTCCGCTTCCGGTGTCCCTTGTGCTGGTGGACGAAGTGTTTCCCCTTGTCCGCGTGGCGGAACTCCAGCGCCACCTTCAGCGGCGGGCAATGCCCCCGCGCCTTCGCTCGGCCCGCTGGGGTTGAGCACATCGCCATGAGGTTGTGCTGCTTCGATGTTTTGCTTGGCATGTTCTACTCCTTTCGGTTGCTCCGTGACTTCTGCGACTTTGGGACCCGGTTGCGGCACCGCCCCGCCGGGCCGCCACTGGTCCCCGAACGCCTCCCGCGCCAGCTTCCCGGCGATCTCGCTCTTCAGGCCCAGCTCGGGAAACAAATTCTGGATATCCGCGCGCGTCTCATTCCCCTGGCCCCGCTCCCGCAGCGCCTGCACCGCGTCATCCCACGTCTGGATCTCCTTCGCCGGCTTCGGCTCCGGCGCCATAATCTCCGCAATCAGCCGCTCCTCCTCCGTCGGCCCTTCGGGTACCGTCGGCTTAGGCAGCCGTTCAGACGTCTGGACTGCCCGCCCCACTCCCGCCTTCGGCTCTTCCCCAGTCTTTGCGTTCTCTGCGTTCTCTGCGGTTACTCCCTCCCCCGCCTTCTCCCGTTCCCCCGTCTCTGCGTTCTTTGCGTTCTCTGCGGTTACTCCCTCTCCCTTCAGCCACTCCCACCCCTCCTGCAGCCGTCGCACCGCCTCCGGCGCCCAGCTCCAGCTCCCCGGCTCCGGCCCCTCCGCGCCCGCCCGCGGCAGCGCCTCGGCCGCCGCCCGCAACATCCCGGCCCCCACCACCGCCGACACCCCCGGCCGCCCCAGCGCCTCCACCTGGTCGCTCCGCGTCGACTTCGGGTCCTGCAGCACCCGCACCGCCTCCTGCACCTGCTCCGGCAGCGCCGCCAGCTGTGCCGCGCCAAACCCCGCCTGCATCATCCGCGCCAGCGTCCCCTCCCCCAGCATAAACGGCAGCGTCAGCGCCGTCTCCGGCCGCCCCAGCATCGACTCCCCCATTTCGCTCACCACGTTGAACGCGCCCGCCGCCGTCGGCACCGCGTTCGCCAGGGGAATTGGCGACGACTCCAGCGCCGCCTGCGTCTCCGGGCTCAGCCGGATCCGTGGAAATTGAAAAATCGGTCCAGCCTTGCTCCGCTCCGCCAGTGTCGGCACGTAATCCGGCGACTCCGGGTCCAGCCCCAGGTTATGCAGCCGCGTGGGGATATCCGCCACCGCCGTCGCCACCTTCCCCGGCACCTCCGCCAGCGCCCCCACCACCTGGCCCAGCGCGCCCAGGCCCGCATCCGCGTCAATCGGCCCCATCGGCCCCATCGGTTGGCCGCCCGTTTGCAAGCGCGCCGCGTCATACGGGTTCAGCTTCACCTCCGTCCCGAGTGGGATCTCCCGCCCTAGCAGGTCGTCTACCGTCTGCTCCGGGCCCAACAGGTCCTCGACCGTTTGCGCCATGCTACTTGCCCATCGGCACCCCGAATTTGCTGTTCAAAATCCCCGCCGCCTCTGCTCGCGTCAAAACGCCCTTCTTAAAGTCCGCCACCACATCCCCCGTCGTCTTGTACTTGTTCGCCGCCCCGGCCGCCGAGGCCTTCGCCGGCGCCGCAGGAGTTATGCCCAGGGTCTTCTGCATCGCGCTTCGCGCATCAATCACCTTCCCGCCGTTGTCCACGTAAAAGCCCAATACTGGTTGGCCATTATCATCAGTCGCCTGCTTCAGCTTTGCCCCCGTCTTGTTTGGGATCCAAACCGCTTGCCCCTTCGCATTCGTTTGGCTCCAGCCCACCAGGTTCCCGTCCTCATCATGCTGGGCTGTCAGACTGGCTCCAGACTTCGCCGGATTAAACCCCGTCGTGATAGCCTGCTTTCCGTACAGCAGCGTCCGCGCCCCCGTCACCGGATCCTCCGTATAGTTAGGCTTCAGCGCGTCAGACGCCCCCGCGGCATTCGGGTCTTCCACCACGTGGATCCCTCCTCGCCCCGTCCTCGAGGTCACAATGCTCAGGCCCGGATAGGGATTATCCTTTATTACCATTGGAGCATCCCCCGCCTCACCGTACCTCGTCAGGGATTCAATCAGCTTCGGCACCGCCCGCCCGCTCAGGCCCGGCGTCGCCAGCGCATACCGGAACCGCTCATCCGCCGTCGGCTCCCGCATCGTGCTCGCGCCCGTGCCGGCGCCCCCAGTGCTGCCCGGCGTCGGCTCCGTGTCATAGCCGGCCGCCACCACCGGCGCGTTCGCGTAGCGATTCACCGCCGCCCCGATCGACATATCATCCTGCGCCATCTGCGCCCGCTGCGCCGCCTGCGCCTGGTAATCCGCCATCCGCGCCGCCTGCATATCCGACGCGCTCTTCATTGTGTAACCGCGCAGCAGCCCCTCGAGCTGGTCCACACTCATCGCCTGCAGCGCCGTGTGCGTGTCCGTCGAGTCCGGCGAATACGCCTTGATCAGCTTCCGTAGCGCATCCGCCTGCTGCCCCCGTTGCACCGCGTAGGAAGTCAGGTCCGAGCCGTCGCCGTTGTCCCCGCCGGCCGCGCCCTGGCCGCCCTGGTAGCCGCTCGTCGGGTCGAACCCGCCATTGCCGTAGTTAGTCAGCGACTCAAGCGCAGTCCTGTCTTGAGTCGCCTGGCGCGACCGCGAAATCCAATCGGTTAATAGGCCCATAGGTTTTGCCTCTCAAATTAGAAAGCCCGCCATTCCGGTACCGGAACCCATCGAGGTCAGCGAAGTTATGTTGTTGCTCGCATCGATATTCCGATACAACCCCGCCCGGTTCGCCGCGCTCGAGGTCGACGCGCTCAGCGCCCCCTGGTAAGGCAGCCCCATCAAGCTGAACATGCTGCTCGGGCTCGTGATGCTCGGGCCCGGGCTAATCCCTCCCGAGTAGCCCAGCAAAATCGAAAACGGATCCCGGTAGGCCGACTGGTTCAGCCCCGCCACCTGGCTCGCCAGCGCCTGGTTCTGTGCGCGCCGCTGCTCCTGCGTCTGCGTCACGTAGTAGTTCTCCTGTGCCGCGTCCGCGGGCCCGTAGCCCAGCCCACGCGCGGCCTGGCTCGACCGCACATTCTGCTGCAGCCGAGTCATCATCGCCGGGTCCAGCGCCCCGTTCTGCCCCAGTTGCGACTGCGCCTGGCTCGTCAAGCTATCCAGCAGCCCGGCCATCCCCGGGTTATACGACTTCAGCGCCGCCAATATCGCCGGCCCCAGGTTCGTCGCGTCCGTCACGTTCTGCCCGCGGACCATCGACTGGTTTGCCAGCCCCAGTTGCGTGTATTGCGGTTGGAAATTCTGCTCACTCGCCAGCACCGCCGGCTGCGACGCCAGGTAAGCATTCAGCAGCGACATGTAGTCGCCGCCCACCGAGCTCGGGCTCGGCGTCTGGACGTTCGTGTCTCCTGTAATGAGTCCGATCGTGCTGGCAATTCCCATAGCTTTATTCCTTGATTGGTCTGGGGCCTTTGAGGTTCTTAAACGTCAGCTGAAACTTGCCGGCGCTGGCGTAGCCCAGGCGCGCGATGTGCGGCTCGAACGGCGACCCCTCGGCGAACGGCACGCACAGGTAGGCCTGGCGCTCGTTCATCAGGTTTCCCACCAGGGCCTCCATCACATTGATCAGGTAGCGACTGTCCCGCGCCTTGCAGCGCTGCGTGTGGAAGTAGGGCAGCACCAGCGGCACGCTCGCCACGCTCGCGCACCCAATCAGCTCCTCGCCCCCCTCCTCGTTCACCCGCACGAACACGTGGGTCGGCATGAACACGGCGTGCTTGTCCGCCTCGGCCATTTCCTTCAGCGCCGGAATATCCTCGTCGCGCACCAGGCGCAGCCACACTTGACCCGGGTCGCTCATAGCATCGCGTACATCACCAGCTTCCAGTTCGCCGTCGTGATCGACGTCCCGCCCGTGGTCCCTGCGCTCGCCCCCGACCCTGCGCCCCGCGGCATAAAACTCACCGCCCCCGTCTGCACCAGGATCAGGTTCGTCGCCGTCGCCGTGATATAAAACGCCGGCAGCGGCTGGCTCGTCCACATCGTCCCGCAGTCGATCTCGTCGCCCGCGCTGTAACCGTTCTCCCCAGTCTTGCATCGCAGGATCCCCCGCACCAGCGTCGGCACCCCGCCCAGCCCGTGCGGCGTGTTAATGATCACCCCGTTCGAGCCCGACAACGCATTCTCACCCGTGATGAAAAACGGCCGCACCCCAATCAGGCAAAACCCGCCCCCGCTCACATAGACGGCCGTGTATTGGCAGTTTGGCTGCAGCTGCCCGGCCGCCAGCGTCGTGTAGCTCCCCGCCGAATAAATCGTCTGCGCCCCCAGCCCATTCACGTTCAGCGTCGCTCCGCCCGTGTTCGCCGTGTTCACCCGGAACCGCACCACCATCCCGGTCACGTAGCTTGTCGGCGCCGGCGACAGCGTGATCGCATACGCCGCCGGCCCGCCCGTCGCCGTGCTCCCATACTGCTGGATCCCCAGCTGCGTGTTCAGGTCCAGGCAGGCGGCCGTCACCTGGTTCGCCCCGATCTTGCTCGTCGTGATAAACCCATCCGCCATCTTTGCCCGGCCCGTCGCGTCCGCGCTCAGCACCCCGTCAATCAGCTTCGGCGTCGTCACGCTCCCATCCGCCAGCGACAGCGTCCCCACGCTCCCCGACAAGCTCACCGTCGGGTTCGCCGCCAGGTTCCGCTTCGCCGCCGTATCCAGCTCGTTGTCCTGGTAGGTGTAGCCGGGAATTAAAGTTAATGTCAGCGCCATAATTGCTCCTTCATACCAGCACCCCCGACCGCCGGATCCCCTCGCTGGCCTCGGGGCCCACGCTCTTCAGCCGCAGCCGACCCTGCGTGCTCGAAAATCGAAATTGCACATACCGCCCGCTCAGCGGCCGCAGCGACGTCTTCACCAGCACCTCCTGGAACTGCCCCAGCGAGTAGCCCGGCGTCACCCCGCCCGGCAGCAGCCGCACGCTGTAGTCCCCCCGGCCTGGTGTCAGGAAGTCCCCGTTCGCGTTCCCCTCCACGTAGTCCGGCTTGCCCGCCGGCTTCAGGTACTTCGTCCGCGAAAAACTCAGCCCGCTCCGATACACCTTCTCGCTCGCCACCGTCCCCAGCATCGCCGAAATCGACACCACCGCGTTCCACACCCCCAGCGACAGGATCGTCGCCTTGAACTGCTTCAGCCAGCTCGACCCCGCCAGGTAGCCCCGCGTCAGTCCAGACGTCTGGATGTCCTCCCACGCCAGCGCCTGCGGCCCGGTCCCGAACACCTGGTCCTGCCCCGGCGCCTCCTCCATCAGGTTCGCGTAGCCATCCTCCGCGATGAAAAACAGCCGCAGCTTCCCGTTGTAGTTCGCCGTGAAAAACTCCTTCACCGTCAGCGCCGTCCCCGTGTCGTAGCCCTGCCACTGCCCCGACTGGAAATCAAAGGTCCACGTCGCCCCCGAGGTCCCCGCCCGGAAATCATACACCAGGATCGCGTTGTTCACCCCCACCAGGCCCCGCACCGTCCCCGTCGTCGAAGCGATCGAGATATTCGGCGGCCACAGGTAATACGTCGTCTGCGTCGCCGTGAACCATCCCGGCGCGATCACCGTCCCCGACGGGCTCGGGAACTGCGGCACCCCGCCGCTGATCGTCACCCCGGTCGTCAGCTCGTAGCTGTCCCCCGGGATGTATTGGTAGCGCTGCCCCACCACCAGCCCACTCACCGTGTAATAGAAAAACGGCCCCACGGCCGTCGGGCTCACGTTCGGCCCCGTCGCCGGCACCATCGCGCTGTCCAGCGGCACCGCCACGTACAGCTTATCGTCCCACCACGCCAGCCGGATCTTGCTCGCATACGTCCAGTTAATCCGCCCGACCACCGCCTCGAAATCGTTGCTGAACGGGATATCCACGCTCCGCGTCTGCCCCAGCTCATTCTGCTGCAGGCTGCAAATCCCCCGCTTCGTCGCCGGGAACATCACGTTCTTCCCCGCCACGATCGCCGCGCTCAGCGCGCACGACCCGTACTGGTCCCCGTGCATGTCCAGCGTCACCTGGCTCAGGTCCCCGCCCACGTTGCTCAGGATCCCCCAGCTCGCCCCCTTAATCACCAGCGCCGTGTTCTGGTTATACTTCACCAGGTTCACAATCTCGTCCGCGCTCCCCTGGTTAATCCGGAACGCGTTCGTGAACTGGAAGTGCACCAGGTCGCCGATGTTCATGGCGACGATAAAGTCCTTCTTCGTGTAAACGCTCGTCGAGTCGTAGTTCACCGCCCCTGGCGTGTAGGCCGTCGGCACCAGCAGTTGATTGTTGATGAACAACGCGTCGTCCGCGTTCGGCAGCACGTCGTAAAGCTGCTCCCATGCCTCCGGGTTCGTGTCCGGCGATTGCCCCGCCAGCACCACGCTCGTCCGGCACGTGATCACCCCGCTCGCGTTCGACCCCGGGTCCGCCGGCAGCGCATACGTGAACGTATTCGCCCCCGTCACCGTGATCAGCCAGGTCCCGTTATAGGCCGCCGGCGTCGCCCCTGCCACCGTCACATACTGCCCGCTCGTGAACCCGTGCGACCCCGTCGTCGTCAGCGTCGCCGTTGTCCCCGACCGCGTCAGGCTCGACACCGTCGCCATGCTCCCCAGCGCCTGCCAGTAATACGCCATGTTTGAGCACTTCACCGTCCCCGCGTCCGGGCTCGTCCCGCCCTCGAATTGATACGTGAACGTGTTCACATCCAGCACCGTGATGTTGAACCGCCCGTTATAGGCCGCCGTCGCCGCCCCCGTGATCACCACGTCCGCCCCGGTCACATACCCGTGCTCATTCGTCGTCACCACCGTCGCCGTCCCGCCCACGCTCGTCAGGCTCGACACCGCGATGAACGGCCCGTAAGCCATTTCCTGTGCCACCTGGCCCGTCGCCAGCACCGCCGCCTTGTACACCGTCGACGCGCTCCACCGCGGTTCCACATCCAGGAACCCCGCGTCAATCGACGCCATCACCAGCGGCTGCAGGTATTTCCCCCGGAACAGGAACACCTGGTCAAATGCCGGCACCGGCACGCACCGGCTCAGCAGCCGCACCCCGGTCGGCAGCGGCAGCGATTCCCGGCAATTCCCCGGCTTGCACCGGTAAATATTCCCATCACTGCACTCCAGCACCCACTCCTCCCCGTTCGGGTCCTTGAAATTGCCGACCCCGTAGAAATCCCCCACCGGGTTAATCGTGCTATCCACTCCTGGCCGCGTGGCATTCAGCCAGGCCGGCTTCACCACCCCGAGCCGCGTCTCCGGCTCCCCGGTCCGCATCCGGAGGTTCTCCCCGTCGGCCAGGATCCCCGGCCCCAGCTTATCCGGCGCCAGGCGGTTATTCACGCCCGTGAACTTCGTGTCCCCGTCGTCCTGCTCGACCTCATCCCCCGGCCCAAATTTCCGATAGTCACTCACTCAATCCTCTTGCTTCTTGCTTCTTGCTTCTTGCTCTTGCTCTTGCTCTTGCTTTTCCCTTTCCCGGCTCTTGCTTATTGCTCTTGCTCTTGCTCTTAATCTTTCTCTTTCACCTGTGTGATCTGCTGCACCGCCACCATCGCCACGCTCAGCCGCCCGCACAGCCTCTCCTCCCGATGTTCCGGCGACAACTCCCGGTCCACCTCGAACAGTGCCTCCTGGGCCGCCTTGGCCAGCTCCTGCGCCTCGTGCAAAGCGCGTCGGGCCCGGCGCGTTTCCTGCCAGGCCCGCTCGCGGTCGACCTCGACCTCGCTCAGCTTTCGCTGCGTTTCCTCGAGGTTCACAGTCCGTCCGGGTTGCCCAGTGCCGCCAGCTTCGCCGCGAAGTCCGCCTTCTCGGCATCCGTCGGCGCCTGGCCGCCAATCCAGCCGGCTACGCTCGCCGCCAGGCCTGGGATCGCCTTGTCCACCGCCTTCCCAATCTGGATGAACGGCACCAGCGCCGGGTCAATCACCCCCGCAAACGTCGCCGCGGTATTCAGGTCGGTCACGATCGTGTTCAACAAATCCTGCAATTCCTGTTGCGTCATAATCTCTTTTCCTTTCTTCAGCCCTCAGCCTTCAGCCTTCAGCCTTCTCTGTGTTCTTTGCGTTCTTTGCGGTTACTGTCTCCAGTAGTTAATAACCCACACGATATTCGACGACTCATCCAACGCCGCCTGCAGTGCTGCCTGCAGCTGCCCCTCCACCGCCGAGTTTGTCTCATAGGCCGACCTCCAGGCCTCCACCACCCCGACCGAGGCCGCAAAGTGCATCCGGGCCGCCTTCAGTTGCGTCTCCGCCTGGTCGAGCTGCGCCTTCCGCTGCGCCGACGTCGTCGCCGCGTTCGTGGTCACCACGTAATAATTCGTCCAGCCGGCGTAAGCGCCCGACACGAGGTTCACCGCCGTCTGCTCGCTCCGCCAGATATTGGTCGACGCGCTCGCGCACCCCAGCAGCCCCGCCGCCAGGCCCACGGCCGCCGCGATAACCAGCAGCGTCCCCGTCCCCTTCATCGGCGGCTTCGCATCCGTCTCAGGTCCCGCGCTCGAGCTCTGTTGGTGATGCCAATAACTCCACCCCGCCCCTCCCAGCACCATCACCGCCCCGATGACGATGTCCAGCTGGTCACTTCCCAGCCACCCGCGTTTCACGATGAAAGCCGCCCCGGCCATCTTCAGCAGGGTCCGAATCGCACTTGCCACTTGATCATTCATTCTTGTCCTTTCGTTTTAGTTTTGCGGAGGCCTGCCCTTGATCAACTCCCGCAGGTCCACCAGCGTCTGCATCATGGTCGCCTGCTGGACGATCACCGAGTCCAGCTTCCCGTTCGTTTCACCTATCTTCTGCCAGGTCTTATCCTCGATCGCCTTGTCGGCCGTTTGACGATCCACCTGCTCGAGCCGGAACGCCTCCTGCGTGACATACTTCTTATCCGCCTCCTGCTGCATCTCCAGCCGCTGATTCCGCAGCACCAGCGCCAGGACCGGCACCGCGACCAGCGTCAGCAGCGTAAGGAAGAACGTCCCCCACTCCCGCAGCTCTTTCAGTTTCTCAGTCATCGACTTATCCGCCGCTTCAGCTTTATCCGGTTCCATGTTCTTTCCCTGTGCCCGCGTTTAGGTTCTTCCGCGCCCAGGCCCAGCACCCCGCTCCCCTCGCTGTCAGCCCGTAATTTCATTGCGTCACCTTCGCCCCCGAGCTAACCATCACCCCCGCGCCCAACGAAATGCTCGCCCCGATTAACGCTGCCCCGCCCCCGCTCGATTGCGCGGGAGAGGATGTCCCCGCTCCCGAATAAAGCGCGGCCACGTCCGAGGCGGCAAGGGTGCGGTTGTAAATCCTCACATCATCCAGCCATCCGACAAACCATGCGTCATTGGGCACGCCATCGCTTCCCGGTGGCAATGCCCCGGCGTGATGCCTCGCTCCAATGCACAGGTAGTCATAGACCCGAATCCACGGGATGTTCGCGCTGATTGAACTCGTCGCGTTTGAAACTCCATCGTAATAGCCGATGACGACGTGGTTCGAGCAGTCAATGGTTGCGGTGTAAAGATGCGCCACCGTGGTCGCGTACACGCCAGAGGATGCGTCCTGCGGCCACAGGGCCAGGTTGGTATAGCCCCGGCTGTCACCCGCATTGTTGTAGAAAATCTCCATGCTGACCCGCTGCGCGTTGCCATAATAGTCCGTGGTATGCCCGAAGCGGAAGGAGTTGGAACAAGAGTTCTGGTCCGGTGCGAATTGCCAGTCATAGCCCGCGTCCAGCACATAGTTTTCCGGCTCCTCCTGATTGTCGAATCTCGCCCAAAAGAACGAAATGGTGCAGTTGGTCCATTTCACCCCGGCAATGTTGGTGATTCCGATGAACGTGCCGCCCACCCGGCTGTAGGTCGGGTCCGCCACCCCGTTCGTCCGGAAGTAGCAGCCAAGGCCATCCGCCCCGTTCGTGTAGAAGACGAGGTTGGTGTCCCCCCAGCTCGTCGACCACTGCTTTGGTAAATAGCCATTTCCGCTATCGTCCAGAACCTGCGAATTGTTGAACGACAGCCACACGACAAGAGACGGATCCGACTGGTAAGCGCCAATGTCCCAACTGCTGCCCCGCGAAGAGCCGCGAATGTCGTTCGTGTAGTTGGCGCCTATCGCCGATAGGGCGCTCGTCAGATTCGTGCCGTTGCCTTTCAGCGCGACATCCGCGCCGGGGCGGAAATCGTAATTCGTCAGGCTGACGTAGGTTGCCGTGGTATTATTGTTGTGGGTATAGCCTGTGTCCGTCCCGAAGGCCGCCATCGTCGAATATCCGTTGTCGAAGACATCCCCATGGGTCCCGTAGATGATTCCCTGGCCATATCCCGACCCGCCGCCGATGCTGTTGAAATCAATCTGGACATCGCTCACCGAGTAATCAAACCCGCGGATGCCGTTCTCCGTCGCCTTGTTCGTAAAGAGCTGAATGCATGGACCTGTATTGTAGGGCGAAACCTGGATGACCGCGTTGTTCACAAAGTGAACTTGAGTCGCCAGCCCGTTGGTCCGATACCCACGGTTCCACGTAAGCACCGTCGTATTCTGGCCCGGACCAAGGTTGTACCAGGTGTTATTGAAAAACCAAAAATTGCTGATATTGCAAGTTGCCCAATCCGTGGGGCTACCTGTCGGATTGTTGATCGCATCCCCATCGTGCCCGGTGAACGTGATCCCGTCATGGTAGGCATTGGTCGTGGAGTAGTAGACGGTGTTGTACACCAGCACGTCATGGCTCAACACCGTGTTCGCTTCCACGTAAAACCCAGTTCCCTCGCAGTCATACCAAATATTGTTGTACCACCGAATCCACGCGCTCAGGTCCTGGCCCGTGTCCGGGTGCCCCACTTTGGGGTATTTCGGATACCGCCCGATATTGTCATGCACATCCGCGCACTGGAAAATTTGGGTATAATTGTCCCGGCAGCCTTCAACTAAATTGTGATGGACATTGATCATCCCGTAGCCGTTCGTGAGATAGTAGCCACCCCCCTCACTCAGGACGCCGTAGCCGCAAGCGCTCGTCACATGGCAATAAGCCACCTCCGATCCATCGCCAGCAGCCGACCCCGATCCGCTCGCGGTGAAGTTAATCGCCTGATAATCGCTCCCGGCCGGAGTCGTGTCCTGCCACACCGTCAGCCATAGCACCCGCGTCCCGGTAGCCCCGTTGATATCGATCCCGTCCGCGTTGTTCGTCTGGTAAATCTGCCAGTTCGAGTTCGTCCCGATTCGGTAGGTGTCCATCACCGAGCCTGGCGTCCAACTCGTCTTGCTTCCGTCGAGCACCCGGTAAAGCGCGTTGATCTCGATCCGCCCAACCTGAAACACCAGCCCATTGTGCAAGCTGTCTGTCGCGACTTTGATCGTGACTGGCTTCGCCCGCGTGCCGTCATTCCTGGATGCCCCATTGTCCGATAGGTTCGCAACGTAGAAATTCGTTCCCCCCGAAGGACCGCCGCTTACCCAAATCGTGTCCCCCGCCTGCACCGATGCCCAGGCTATCTGGTCGAAGTTCGTCCATGCGTTGTACCAGCTCATCCCATCATTTCCGTGGCCGGCAGCCTCCGACGCCACATACCAGTTGGTGTTCCTGATATAGTCCGTGGCGCTGACATAGCTCATCCCAAAGTTGGTGTTGATGAAAGGAGAGCCATAGCCCTGCTGGAAAAACCCGATTAAGGGGCCGCCGGCTGGGATATTTGTCCCTGTCCAATCGTTGGTGATCAGCACCAGGTTGCCGTTCAGGAAGATTGTGATCTGCTGGTTCGTCAGACCCATGTGGATCGTCGAGCCATTGGTTATTGCATACTGAATGCCGTATTTGTTTGCCCCTAAACCCACATTGTTTGTTCCCCAGTAGGAAAGGCCCAGCTCGATGTAGCCATCGTTGCTGGCAATCGCACCGTCCGCGAAATAGCCGGTAAACCATCCGTTGCTCAACACGCAGTTTAACCCGTACTCAACCTCCCAATAATGCCCCTGCGCCGGAGGACTCGGACACCAGATCGTGAAATCCAGCGCCTGCGTCGTCCCCCAATTAAAACCAGAGAGGCACGAAAGCGCATCATCGTAGGAGGGCGGATTGTTCGTGCCCGGCTGAAGTCCAAATGCAAAATGAATGCTTCCCGTATTGGTGACTCCAACCCCTTTGTTGCGCGTCGTGATACTGCCATCCGTCCACAGTCCACCCTGAGAAAGCGGCACTTCGTCCACCGGGAAGCTTGTCGTGTACGTTCCAGCGAACAAATCTCCAGCGGCCAGCAACAGGAATAGCGCGAGTATTCTCATTGCAATGCCAGTACCACTCTAGCCCTAGAGGAACTACTATTGTTCCAAGTGATGGTATATGTGTTGGCTGCGAATCCAGCGCCGGATGTCCCAAGCCACTGGCATGATCCGTTAGCCATGCCGCTGTTGTAGCTGATTTGACTACCAGCTATGCTCCCCGGTGTCAGGGTGTCAGTCTCAGAGCTACTGAAGGACTCATCCGCCCACACTTGCAGGAACATGCATGTAGCGGTGCTGGTAATGTTAAAACTGTTTCCAGATCCTGCTCCATTCTTTGCGTTCACTGAATGCACTCCGCAGTAGCCCATGATGAGCGTTCCAAGGTCTGTCACTGGCGTGGTGTTTGTGAAGTAGACAGTGCCCGATCCCGATGTCAGGTTGGTAGCGAGTAAGACGCAAATGGTGTCCCCATCGACCTGAAAGTTTGTGACGCTGTAATAGGTGTTGCCCAGAGTATCACCGGCCTTTGCCGTCGTGGTGACGTTGCAGAACTCCACCAAGACCGCCTCATGCTGGGTCGCCGGGTAAACAACGGATGTGTTGGTAATCCCCGGATACGCGTCGTTAGTGTAGACGCATGTAAAGGCTGAGCACGCATCACCTCCACCGCCACCACCCGATGCAACCGGAGCCTGAAAAAATGATTCCCGTCTGTTTCTTTGCCCAAACGAGCAGAAGCAGACCAGCGATAGCAGAAAGACTAGTATTCGCTTTTCCATGACATATTGGTGAAGACATTTAGCTGGCATTCAATCAGCACGTCCTTCGATGTGCCGTTCGTGCAAACACACGTTCCTTGGGATCGCCATCCGGCAGACGGAGCAATCGTCCTGTCAGCCCCGCTCGCATAACAGTGGATGATTTGCCAGTTGTAGTTCGTCGCGTTGAAGGCGGTGACGCCCGTGAAAGTCAGATTGCCCGCAAGGTTCGTTGTGACCTCCGTGCCCTTGGAGAAGTCCACCACGGTCCCATAATAGGTGTTTGTGACGGCATAGACGTTGAGGCTTTGGATGTTAGTCAGGCCATAGCCATTTCCATTAAACACAACGTTCGTATCCGCAGTCACCGAAGCCGATGGATCAATCTTGAGGCTTCTACCCGCGCCACCCAAGTTGGTGAACAGCAGCGTCCCGGCCTTGAGGTCCAATTGAAAGAACACAACCGAATTGCTGAACGTCATGTTCGTTGTGGTCAGCATTGAGAATGCACCGACGACAGAGTTCGTCTGAATATCAACTAGGTTGGTTTTCGCAAACACGTTGAAGCTCGCAGTCGTTCCGATGGAGAAGTTGTTGGAAACAACCCCGCTCCCCATACTCACCGGACCGGTCAACGTCAGCGCCCGAGTGTCATTCGTCTTGCTGTAGGATACGACGGCCACTCCGTTGAGGTCATTGGTCGCGTATGTCGCGCCTGTCGCACTCTTAGCCGTATTCGCATTAACCGTCACCCCTCCCGACCCATCATAGGTGTAGGTGCCATTGGCCAGGCCAGATGAGTTCCCGGAAAGATTCCCACCCGCAAACGAACTCGCAGTAACACCAGCATTAGCTGTGATATTCCCATTCGTGTCCCACTTGAAGATTAGAGCACCTGAATAGACGTTGCTGAAAAACCCGCTCCCGTTGGTAAAGGCGAAGAAAGAGCCGACTGCGTTGCTGCCGGTGACCCACGGCCCAGACCCATAGAATGTTGCCCCGTTGCTTGCTGATATGCTATTGAACGTCCCATTCGCCCCCGCATCTATCGTCGCCACCTGGCCATTCGTTCCCAGCGCCTTCAATATCGGCGCCGTAGCCGCCGTTGACAGGTTGCTCAGAGTCAGCGCCGTGTGTGTTGCGTCACTCCCCAGGACCGTGGCATTCGTCCCGATCCCATTCAAATTCCCTATCGCGTTCGTCGCCGACCCACCACCGCCAGTCCCAAAATTCGCCAGCAGCCATGCAAAGAACCCCGCGCTGATCGCGTTCGTCGGGATCCCCGTCAGCTTCGACCCATCCCCGACAAACCCCGGTACCGCCTTTGACACGAATGCCCCGTTGTCATTCGTGGCGCTGCCCAGCGTGAACTCCATATCCCCGTCCCACGTCATCCGCGGCACCACCGGGTTCGACGTCGGCGCCGAATCAAGTGTCAGGTTCCCGCTCGGCCCGCTTATCCGCACCGCCGCCCCCGAGTTCAACGACGCATCGCTGAAGGAAGAGCTGACGAAGGAGCCGGGAGCTAAATTTGTTGCATAGGTAGAATTTGAGGCTCGGGGAGCAATCCCGGTATTATGAATCACGCTCGATGCGCTCCCATCCGTATTATTGCTGACGCTCTCCGAGTGATTCCCCCAATACCAGACATAGCCCAATTTCCCCGCCCCGAGATTCGTATTAAGAATGACGTCTGTCCCCCAGGTGCCGGGGTAAAGGTTGTCGTAGATATAGGCCAGCGTCGTAACGGCGTTCTGGTCATTGGTGACGTTCAGAAAGAACGGCGACCCTCCGATGAAGTTCCCTGAAAACTCCAGGTACTGCACCCCGTCAAATTGGTTCGTGCTCGTCCCATCGAGCTGACTGCCGCCGATAAACTCATTCTGAGACACCACGATGTTATCATTCTGCCCCTCGCACCGGATTCCAATGTTGCAATGGTTAAAGGAGTTCCCAATCACCCTTCCGTGCATCGCGTTGTTCACGGTGGACCCGAGGATGCCCATAAAGTTTCCAGTGAACCGATTGCCAATTATCTTCGCATTGCCCGCCGAGGCCACGATTCCAATTCCGTTCTCAATCGCTTGGCACCCCGAAATGATTTGGTACTCGTCGCTGAGTTCCTTGCCGGTGCCGCCAATACCTGAGTTTGGCCAGCCCGCATATTCATAGCTCGGACCCAGAACCATGAACCCGCAGTAGTTCGAGTATGCAATGTTATTGTAGAAATTGGCCGTCGGGTAATACTGCGCCCCGCTGTTGTTCGTGCTGGCGATCATGAAGCCCGACCCGCCGAAGCCGTAGGCAACGCAATCGTGCGCGGAGTTGCCAACCGCACCGTTCAATCTCAGGCCGTGCCGGTTGGTCCATGTGGTGCTGTAATAGGGTTCGTAAAGCCCGTTGTATGGAGAGAAGTAACCCGGTGTGCTGTAAGTCGGATACTTGTCCCCGGTGAACTTCATCCCCTCGATGACGAAGTGGTTGACGTTGCTACCCGTGTCCACCATGAAATTCGTATAGGTCGAGCCGAGATGCAGGATTGCTCCGTAGCCAATCCAGTGAGAGTTGCTGACGGGATAAAGGTTGCTTAGAGAGTTGTAGTCGCCGGGATTCCACCAGATTGTTCCACCGGCCGCTACCGCGGCATTGATTGTGGCTTGGGAGTCAGACGGACTCAGAACGGTGCCTGACGGTGTGATTTTAGCCGTATTAAGGTTGGTCAGGTTAGACCCATCTCCGAGGAACGACCCATTCAAGGGCATCGGCGTGTTGGTATTAACCCGAATCGACCAATTCCCTGGCGCGTTCGTGATGATGGTTACCGTGTTGTCGTACTTGTATAGGTAGACATTCGTCGCCGAGCCGCCCCCGCCGCCCGTCCCCGGTCCCGTGTTCGAGGCCCCCCACGCCGCCGTCGCCGCCAGCAGCACCAGGCCAGCCACCCACGCCCATCCCGTTCGCTTCGTGTATCCCATAGCCCTAGCTAGTTTTCCGGTACGTCACACTCAGGAACGAGTCTGCCGCACCGATCGCCTTGCTCGTCGCCCCGCTCGAGTTGCACACCACGATTCCCGCGTTGAACTGCCGCCCGTCGCCGAAATCGATCGACCCCTGGCTATCCGTCAGCACCTTGATCGGCGGCACCTTCGGCACCGTCCCGTCCGCCGGCAGCGCTGCCGCGTCGAAAACCATGTAATACTGGCTGGGCCCCGTGTTGAAGATCATCACCGAGTACAGCTTCGCCGGCCCCGTGACGACCACCAGGCTCGCGACGGGTGCCCCGCTGTCCGTCGCCTGGTCTGCTCCGATGATTTTTACATTGTGCATAGGTTCGTTGCTTTCGCGATGAGGCGGCCGCCCTGGCCCTGCTGCCGGTTCAGCTTGTCCGCCTCCAATTCCAAGTAGGCCATCGCCGCTCCCTCGAGCGCCGCCGCCTTGTCGTTCTGCCCGTCCGCCAGCAGCCAGTCCGCGTGGCCGGCCGCTATCAGGAACGAACGGAAAATGTAAGGGATCGGCACCACCGTCCATTTGGCGGCCGCCGTCTCCGGGCTGTCCCCCGCCGTCGTGGTCTGGTTCGCCGTGAATAGGTTCGCCACCCCCGGCGCGATCGGGGCCGCCCCCGCGCCCGTCCCCACGTAGTAGACCTGCTGTCCAGACGTATAGACGAGCGTCGAGTCCCAGGCCGCCCCCAGCAGCGACGGCCGCTGCTTCCGGTAATACAGCCACACAAACCCCAGGTTCGCCCGCACCTGCGTGAACTGCGCCCCCATCTGCGAAATCCAGAACGGGATATCCACCAGCTTCGTCGTCACCCGCGGGTCCTTGTCGAACGCCCGCAAAAATTCCCCGATCGGCGTCAGGGCCGCCCCGGTCACGTCCGTCTGCTGGTACGCGACATACCGGTTGAACGGCGTCAGCAGCCCGAACTTCGACGCGTCAAAACTTCCCCCAGCCGTGTGCGCCGTGATGCACTGGTAGTAGTTCAGGTCCGTCGGGTTCTGCACCTGGTCCCCCACGCTATAGACCGCCCCGCTCACCCACGGCTCCGCCGAGTAGCCCGTCATCGACGCCGCCCACCACGCCAGGTTCACCACCCCGTTCGTCGTCGGCGCGTTGTTCAGGTTCCCTCCCTGCAGGCTTTGGAAATACTGCCCCGACGCCGGGTCATACACCTCCACCGCCGCCGTCGTCGTAGGCCCCGCATACGTCGTCGAGGCGCTCCACGGTGTCCGGAACGTCCGCTGCTCCACCGGACACAGGTCCGGCCAGCGGTGGATTTCCCAGGCCTGCTGCAGGCGCCGGTCGTGGAACGTAGTGAACAACGCGAGCTCCCCCATCCCGATATCGTTCGGCCCCAGTCCCGCCAGCGCCGCCGACCCGGTCAGAATCTCGCTATAGTTCACCGTCCTCATCGCGCGCTCAAGCCGCCTGGTCGTTGCCCGCCTCCGCCGGCGGTCCCGGTGGAGGCGCCTCGACCACCGTCGGCGCGCACACAGCGACCGACTCCGCTTTCACCCCGTCCGACACCTCTTCCAGCACCGACACCCGGTCCGTCCGGTACCAGGTCCCGCCAATGCGAACAAATTTCCCACTCGGCGAAAGCTCCTTCACTCTCCCGTCAAACACGAGCCCATCCCGTTGCGGGTCCCCGGACACTTCAAACAGCACCTCTTTCCCAATCCATTGTTTCATCGTCTCGCCTTTCGTTTATCCGTGTTCATCTGTGCTTTTATTGGTGGCCGCACCGCTAGGTGCTTCAGCCTTCAGCCTTCAGCCTTCAGCCCTTTCATATTTCCGGCGCCACCGGCTCTTCTCCCCCGGTGCCCATCCCACCTGGATCCGCGTCCCCAGACTCCGCACCCGGATCTCCGGGTTGCGCTTCGCCAGGAACCGCATCAAATCCTTGTCCTCCGTGTATGACTTCCCGTAGAAATTCCGCCACAGCGCGTCGATATACGCGTCAATCTCGAACGTCCGCTCCCCGAACCCCTCCTTCGCCCGCGGCCGGCACAAGTGGTTCACCGCCGCGGCCCGCGTCTGCCGCCGCACCGCCTTCAGCACCTTCAGGTCGAAGTCCCGCCGGAAAATCTCGTCGACCTTCGCTCGCGTGCCCTGGCTTAACTGGCTCAGATCAATTTCCATTTTTAAGTGGGGTGCGGAGCCACCCTCATAGCCCCGCACCCCATGTAGGAACCAACAACAACACCAACTCCAACTAACCCGTGATACCCGGCTCGGTGATCGGGTCGCCGTCCGCCATCCAGCCCAGCAGCAGGTAAATCTCCAGCCGCCCCGCCGTCGCCGCGTTCACATTCGCGCCCGTGGCCGAGATTTTCGCCGTCAGCTGCGCGTTTGTGTCCGCCACGTCCTTGCTGCTGAATGCGTAACTCGTCGTGCTCACCACGCTGTCCTTCGTGTTCGTGCCCGACGCCGTGTAGAGGTCCGTCGCGTTCGCCGCGATGTACCGCGACGCGCTCGCCTTATCGCCCAGGTCCAGCGTCGCCGCGCTGATCGTGCTCCCCGTGAACGGCGTGATCAGCCGGTAGCCCGACCGCATCACCGCGAACCCGGCCGGCAACTGCCCCGGCGTCGTCGCGTCTGGCAAAAACGTCAGCGTCTGGTTGGCCGCCGCCGACGTCAGGTCCGCGTACGTGATGATCACCTTGTGGGAAAACCCAAGGTTCGCCCGCGCTTCAGTCCCTAAAGGAATGATTTTCATAGTTTCGTTTTCTCTTTGCTCTTTTGGTTGTTCCCGCGGCGCAGCCGCCTTGGCCGCACCGCCAGGTGCTTACGCGTCGCTCGGGGCGACCTTTCCTTCGCCCACAGGATTCCAGCACAGGAACATCACGATCGCGTCGATCGCCGCCTTGTAGGAACCGCCTTTGAACTCCGGCTTGTACACCGTCGGCTTCTGGTTCCACAGCCAGCTCCACCGCGACGGGTTCATGAAATACCCGCGCCACTGCGCCTTGGTCACGCTGCCGCCGAAATTCTCGTGCGCCAGCCACCGGCTCATGTGCAGCTCCAGCGGACCCCAGTCCGAGTCATACCGGTCCACCATGTTCCCCAGCGTCGTCCCCGACTCCGGCCGCTCCGTCAGCCGCCAGGTGCTCTGCGTGCTCGTCGAGGTCGGAATGTAGAACTGGAACTCGCCGAACCGCTTCTTCAGGCTCGACCCCACAAACCCCACCTTCAGCGACTTGCTGCCCGTGTTCTGCCACATGTTCTGCAGGATCACCTTGATGGCGTCCTCCGTTGTGTTCGCCTTCGTCGCCGTGCTGATGCTCGCCGTCGGCGTCAGGATCGTCGAAGGCGGCGCCACGTCGGCGTCTGCCGTCATCGGGTTGCTGATCCACGCCCCGGCCGCCCGGAACTTGTGCCCCGTGCTCCCGTCATCCGCGCTCGACGCGTTGTCGCTCCCGGCCGTCGCCTCCATCTCGCGCGCCATTTCCGTCATCTTCTTGGGGATTTCATGCGCGAGCTCGTCCTCGATCCCCGCCGTGTCCGTCACGTCCTCGGCCAGCTTCGACACTGCCGCCGTCTTCACGAACCACTGCACCCGCGCGCTCAACTGCGCCCGGTTCTGGCCGGCCGATTGGAACGTGTCCCAATCCTTGCCGTCCGGCCACGCGTTCTGCACCGGCGAATTGTACGTATCCGCCTGGTAGTTCTTCACCACGTTCACCGGTTTCGGGCCCTTCGGCAGGACCCGGAGCATCGGTGTCTCGTGCTCATCGGCCAGGGTGATGTAATTCGCCCAGTCCGTTTTCTTACCGACTACATTTTTCTCCAGTAACATTTGATTCTCTTTCCACTCACCCTGGCCACTCGGGCCGGGCTATGCTTCGTGGAGTCCCATTTTGAATAACCGCGCGACACCCTCTGCCGTCGGACGCTTATTGAACTCTGAACGCACCTGGTCTTCGGCTGCTCGCTTCCCGTTCACCCGGGCTGCGGGCGCTGCTGCCCCGGCCACCGGCGCCTTCACCGGCGCCTTCACCGGCAGCTTCACCTTGAGCCGGCCATTCGTTGCCGTGGCGGCCGCGCCGGCTTTGCCGCCGGCCTTCTGCGCCGCCTTCATGGCGTTGAACTGCTTCAGCCCCAGCACATACACGCCCAGCACCAGCCTGTGCGCCGGCGTGCGCTGCTTCAGGTCGGGAATGGTCTTGAACACCTCTTGCGCCATGGCGTATTCCGGCGCCGCCTTGTTATCCAGCCAGGGGAAGTACTTCTTCGCCTCCGGCTCGAACGCCTTCTCCTGGGTCCGGAACTGTCGGAGCCGCTCCTGCTGCTGCGGCAGCTGCGTCGTCACGTAGCGGCTCATCTCGCGCACCGACCGCTTCAGCCCGGTTGCGTCGACCTGGTTCCGCTCCATGTAACGCTCGATCCGCTCCCGCTCCTGCGGGGTTGCGGTGTCGTCGAGATAAGCCTCCGCGTCCGCCAAAAACCGTTCGGCATTCGCGGCTACCTCCTCGAGCTGCTTCTCCGTCATCGTGCCGACCACCGGGGCCGCTGCCGCGCCTCCGGCCGACTCGAGCTCCTGCATTCGTGCCTCGGCCGCGGTCGCCCGCTGCTCCGCCTGGTCTGCCCGTTCCTTCTCCGCGTCCCGTTGCGCCACGGCCCGGTTGATCCGCCGTTCGACCAGCGTCTGAAGCACTGGCGGCAATTCCCCGCCGCTCGCCTCTTCCCACTGCTCGATCGCCTGCTGCAGCTCCGGCGGCAGCTCCGCCTCGCCGCCGGCCTCGCCGGCCGCGGCCAGGGCCTCCACTGCCTCTTGTGCGGTCTGCAGCTCTGCTCGTGCCGCCTCCACCTCGGCCGCGTCGGCGCCAGAGTCTTCCAACTCCTGCACCCTGGCTGCGGCCGTGGCCACTGCTTCGGCGGCCTGCTCGGCCGTCAACTCGGCGCCCTCGCCGGCGCCTTCCTGGTGTTCACCCTCTCCCTCACCGGCTCCGGCGTTCGCGTTCTGCTCGCCGCCTTCCTCCGGTGCGTTCTGTTCTCCGTTTTCCGACTCCCCTTTCGGGGTAATTGGTTTTGCGGGCTTGGGCCGGACTCCTTCGCCCTCGCCTGCTTCGCGCTCGGACGCGAACTCAGCCTTTAGCAAGGCTGCCATCCCGTCCGCCGTTAAATTCTGCTGCTCCGCCGCGCCGCCAGGCGCTTTGGCCGCCACGCTAGTGGCTCTCGCGTTTGTTTCTCCGGGCTTCCCCGCGGCGCCCGACTCCTGGATTTTCTTTGGTTGCATGTATTCACCGGTGTGATTCCCCGGAACCGCCGAGTGGGCTCACTCCCGTGAAGCCGCTGCGTTGACTCGGCTCTTAGCCTCTATGTGCGGCGATTGGAAGAGACAGTTCCCCGTTTCACCCCGTCTTTATACGAGATCCGCCCCATTTGATGCCTTTCACCCCCCCCCTACCATCCCCTCTTGCTCTTGCTCCTTGCTCTTGCTCCTTGCTCTTGCTCTTGCCCTTGCTCTTGCTCTTGCTCTTGCTCCTTGCTCTTGCTCTTGCTCCTTGCTCTTGCCCTTGCTCCTTGCTCTTGCTCTTGCTCCTTGCTCTTGCTCTTAATCTTCCGTCCCCACGCAAAAAGGGCCGCCCCCTCACCGGAGCGGCCCTCGCCAGTCTCTGTTGGTGTCGCTATGGCTCGAAGGCCCC
>Ga0335069_10001725_pt1 | contig 34745 bp, 28 predicted proteins | sample Lox_Sample_11_FD_206714 | JGI IMG/M metagenome (GOLD analysis project Ga0335069, IMG submission 206714) | Soil microbial communities from Loxahatchee National Wildlife Refuge, Florida, United States - Lox_Sample_1.1 | ecosystem: Environmental > Terrestrial > Soil > Wetlands | place: USA... | reverse complement strand
CGGCGGACGTGGCGGCGCTGCACCGGAGCCGCGAGGCGGTCGTGTTCACGCCGGGGTCGAGCGCCGGCGTGCCGCTCAACGTCCTGCAGTCGCTGGACGCGCCCGCGGTGCCTTTCGACTCGGCGGCTGAGGACCTGCGAGACGAGATCCAGTCGCTGGTGTCCGGGCTGCTGGGCCTCGTCCACGTGGATGCCGACCCGCTGCAGTCGCCGCCGGCCGTTTTCCTGGCCACCCTGATCGAAAAGCGCTGGCGAGCAGGGAAGGGGCTCTCGCTCGAGCAGCTGGTCTCGCAGCTCGCCGACCCGCCGTTCGACCGCATCGGTGCGCTGCCCCTGGAGACGGCCTTCCCGCGCCAGCAGCGCCAGGCGGTGATGATGGCGCTCAACAACCTGCTGGCGGCGCCTTCCTTCGAGACCTGGCGCAGCGGCGAGCCGCTCGACGTCGGGCGGATGCTGCGGGCGGCCGACGGGCGCCCGCGGCTGTCGGTGGTCTCCACCGCCCACCTCGCCGACGAGGAGCGGATGTTCGTCACCGCCCTCCTGCTCGACAAGGTGAAGACCTGGATGCGCCGGCAGGGCGGGACCACGCAGCTTCGGGCCCTCGTCTACATGGACGAGGTGTTCGGTTACTTCCCGCCGCACCCCGCCAACCCGCCCACCAAGCGGCCGCTGCTCACGCTGCTGAAGCAGGCACGCGCCCAGGGCGTGGGGGTGGTCCTCGCCACCCAGAACCCGGTGGACCTCGACTACAAGGGCCTCGCCAACATGGGCACCTGGCTGGTCGGCACCCTGCAGACGCAGCAGGACCGCGAACGGCTGCTGGGAGGCCTGCAGGGCGCCGGGCTGGAGCCGTCCTCCCTGCAGGGGCTGCTGCAGGCGACGACGGCGCGGGTGTTCCTGCTCCACGACGTCCACCGAAAGGAGCCCTGTCTCCTGCAATCGCGCTGGGCCCTGTCCTACCTGCGCGGCCCGCTGACGCGGGAGGAGATCGCGCGGCTGGACTTCGCACGCCCGGCGGGTCCCGCCCCCGCCGGCGCTGCGACCCCGCAGCCGGAGACCGCCCCGCCGGTGCTGCCAGCTCCGTTCCGCCAGCTGTACCTGTCGCGGTGCGGGGGGTCGGTCGCCTCGCTGCACCTGCTCGCCCGGTACGCAGCCCGCTACAAGGGCCTCGAGGAGCAGCTCGCGGTGCGCGCCTGGCCCCTCGCCGACGCCGCCACCGCCGCCGACGCGCTGGAGGCGGAGCCGCTGGAGGTGGATGAGAAGGCCGTGGTGCCGGAGGCCCCGGCGGGCCTGCGGTATCTGGACCCCCCGGCCTGGCTGGCGAGCGGCGGGGCGAAGGCGGCGATCGAGCGCGCGCTGCGTCAGCGGCTCGACGACAAGCTCACGGTCACCGTGCTCCACGACCCGGTGACCGACAGGCTTTCGAACCCCGGGGAGTCACGCGAGGCGTTCGCGGCGCGGCTGGGCGGGGCGCCGGGCGACCCGGCGGCCGAGAAGCTGCGACAGAAGCTCGAGAAGAAGCGCGCCGAGCTTCAGGCCCGGGAGCAGGAGGCGTCCGCGCGCAAGCAGGAGAAGTGGCTCGCGGTCGGCTCGGCGGTGCTGAAGAACATCGGTCTGTTCTCCGGGCGCAAGCGCACCGTGAGCGGTGTCGACTCGATCTTCACCAAGAACCGGATGGAGGGAAGCGCCGAGGCGCGCGCGGAGGCGCTGAAGGCGGAGGTGACCCAGCTCGAGCAGCAGCTGGCGGCGTTCTCGCAGGTCGACCCCGCCCGGCTCACGGAGCAGGCCGTCGCACCGGTCCGCGGCGGCGTGGAGATCCTCCGCTACGACCTGGTCTGGGTCTGCTGAGATGCCGAGGAACTACCTGGTCCACCTGCCCGACGGGACCGAATACGGCCCCGTCGACCAGGCAACGCTCGTGTCGTGGCAGGCCCAGGGCCGGCTGCCGGAGGAGACGCTGGTGTGGCCGGAGGGCGCGCCCGAGTGGCTGCCGGTGACCGCGGTGCTCTCGCCGACGACGGGGGCGGCGCCACGCCCGACGCCGGCGGGCGGCGTGCCGCGAGCGACGCCAGCGGGCGGCGTGCCGCGAGCGACGCCAGCGGGTGGCGTGCCGCGAGCGACGGTGCCGGTCGCGCGGCCGACGTCGACCGGCCCCATCCCCCGGGCGCGCCGCGAGCGCACGCCGTTCCCGGTGCCCCCGTGGCGCTTCCTGGCCGTCGCCGGCGCGCTCGCCGGCGTGCTCGCGCTGCTCATCTTCCTGGGCTGGCTGGCCCGGCCCTGGGTGGCCCGCCGTGTGCGCATCGTCGCCATCCAGCGACAGGCCCTGCCCGACCGGCGCCTCGAGGACGCGACGCTGGGTCTGGCCGTCGACCTGCCGCCGGGATGGGTCGCGCTGCGCACCCAGAACCCGTACCTGGACGCCCCGCAGGCGCGCCTGCGGTTGGCCCAGCCCCGCCTCGCCGCATTCGCCACGGTGGCGGTCGCGGTCCGGCCCCGGCTGATGCACGCCGCCGACGCCCACCTCGACGAGCTGCTGCAGGCTCGCATTGCCAGTCGCCCCTCCAGCCGGGAGACCGGGCGCGCCGAGGTGACGCTGGGCCGCGGGCGCGGGCGCATGGTCCGCACCGCCTGGGACGACGGCCTGGTGCCGATGCAGGGCGCGACGGTGGCCTGGGCCGACGGCTACGAGCTCTTCTCGCTCGACGCCTGGGCGCCGGCGGCGGAGGGCCCGGCCTTCGCCCGCGAGGTCGAAGCCCTGTGCCGCGGGGTGCTGACCCGGGGCCTCGTCGACCAGCGGATCGAGGATGCGGTGGACCGGATCTCGCTCGAGGTCCCGGAACTTTCGCACGAGGCCCTGCGTCTCCTGGTAGCGGAGCGCCTCAGTGACAACCGTCCCCTCGACGACGTGCCCCAGGCGGCGCTCCGGATGGTGAGCCGGGGCCTCGACGCGCTCGCCCCGCAGGAGGCGCAGGAGATGCGGGCCATCTACCAACAGGTCTGGGCCCCGGTGCCCGAGGCCCAGCGCGACCGGCTGGCGGCGCTGATGAGCGACGTCAAGGCCGGCCGCGAGCTGCCGACGCCCGACGTGCAGCAGCTCCGCGACGCGCTGAAGACGGGGGTGCTGGCGCTGCCGCCCGCCGAGCGGGACCGGCTCCAGGAGCTGTCGGCACGGGCCGTGCGGAAAGCGCTGCAGGTGCCATGACGCGGGCCAGCTTCGAGGAGCTCTCGGCGCTGGCGGAGAAGTCCCGCGAGCGCTTCGAGGAGTTCGCCGCCCGCTTCGACCCGCGGCGGCGTGTGGCGGCCAGCCGCCCGGCCCTCACCCAGGACTACTGGCAGGCCCTGAGGGAGCTGTTCACTCGCGACGTCACCCACCAGGGGCTGCGCGAGCTGTTCCAGAACGAGGCCCAGGAGACCTTCCGCTTCCTGACGCGCGAGGTCGACCTGGACGACCTGCGGTCGCGGCCCTGGTGGGAGCGGCACCCGGCGATGCTGTGGCGCTTCTTCCTGGCCGTGGCCTACCGGCTGAGCCCCTGGCGCCGGGTGCTGTTCGCGGCGGCGGGGTTGCTGCTGGCCGTGGGCTGGCTCGGGCTCGTGGTCCACCTGCTGGAGGTCGGCCCCTTCTCGCTGGAGCCGTTCGCGAACGTCCGCTCCTGGCTGCTGGCCTCGGCCACGCTGCTCTTCTTCCTGCTGGCGCTGGAGCTGCGCGACAAGCTGGGCCTCAAGAGCGACCTCGAGGTCGCGCGCCAGATCCAGTTCGGGCTGCTGCCGTTCGAGGCCATCGACCGCGACGGCGTCACCATCGCCACCGCCATGCGCCCGGCCAACACCGTGGGCGGCGACTACTTCGACCTGATCGACCTCGGCTCGGGGAGCCTGGCCATCGTGGTCGGCGACGTGGCCGGCAAGGGCATGCCGGCGGCGCTGCTGATGGCGCTGCTGCAGGGCAGCCTGCGCACGCTGCTCTCGGCCGGCTTCCGCGGCGAGGAGCTGGTGGCGAAGCTCAACGTCCACCTGTGCGCGAACATCCCCTCCAACCGGCTGGTCACCTTGTTCTACTCCGAGCTGGACACCACGACCGGCTCGCTGCGCTACCTCAACTGCGGCCACAACCCGCCCTACCTGCTGCCGCTGGGGGAGCCGCCGCTGCGGCTGGCGGCGACCGCCATGGCTCTCGGCATCACCACCGAGACCGAGTTCCCGTCCATGGTGCTCGACCTCTCGCCCGGGGACCGGCTGGTCCTCTACACCGACGGCGTCACCGAGGCGGAGAACACGCGCGACCAGGAGTACGGCGAGGCGCGCCTGTGTGGCTGGCTGCAGGCCAACCGCGACGAGCCCGGGCAGCGGCTGGTCGACGGGGTCATCGCCGAGGCGCTGCGCCACTGCGGCGGCGCGCGTCCCCGCGACGACATGACCGTCATGTGCGTGGGGCGGACGCACTGAGATAGACTGCCGGGGGCGGCCTCCGGCCGTCCGCCCGCCGAAACCACGCCCGCAGGAGGACACCATGGCGCAGCCGAACGGCAACCTGAAGGCCGCCCTCGACTACCTCGACGCGCACCTTCCCGACTTCCAGCAGCAGTTGGTGGCGCTCAGCCGCATCCCCGGCGTCTCCGCCGAGCCGGCGCCCGACCAGCACCTGAAGCGGTCGGCCGAGGCCACGGCCCAGGTGATGCGTGCGGCAGGGATCGAGAACGTGGAGATTCTCGAGCTGCCCGGCGTGCACCCCTATGTGTACGGCGACTGGCTGCACCGAGCGGATGCGCCGACGCTCCTCCTCTACGGGCACCACGACGTGCAGCCCGAGGGCCGGCACGAGAGGTGGATCTCGCCGCCCTACGAGCCCACCGTCCGCGAGGGACGCCTCTACGGCCGCGGCACCGCCGACGACAAGGCCGGGGTGATGACCCACGTGGCGGCGGTCGCCTCGTACCTGAAGTCGACGGGCGAGCTGCCGGTCAACGTGCGCTTCGTGATCGAGGGCGAGGAGGAGATCGGCTCCGAGAACCTCGGCCTGTTCCTGCAACGATACAAGGACCGGCTGGCGGCGGACTTCATCGTGCTCTCGGACACCGCCAACTTCGACACCGGCATCCCGGCCCTCACCTACCAGCTGCGCGGCATCTGCACCATCGACGTGAAGGTGCAGACGATCGAGCAGCCGGTGCACAGCGGCATGTGGGGCGGCCCGGTGCCGGACCCCGTGCAGATCATGTGCCGGCTGATCGCCTCGCTCTCGGGCAGGAAGGGCGAGATCGACGCGCCCGGCCTGTACCAGCAGGTGGCGAAGACGCCGGCCAGGCAACTGGCGCGGATCCGCAAGCTGCCCTTCAGCGAGGCCAAGTTCAAGCGCGAGGCCCGGATGATGAAGGGCATGAAGCTGAACGGCGAGCGTGGCTTCTCCGTCTACGAGCAGTTGTGGACGCGGCCGGCGCTGACCGTGATCGCCTTCGACGCCCGGCCGATCAAGGGCTCCTCCAACCAGATCATCGACCACGTGACCGCCCGCCTCTCGCTGCGCACGGTGCCGAACATGGACGCGGTGAAGGCCGGCAGGGCGGTCATCAAGAAGCTGACCGCGAAGCCGCCGTACGGGGCCAGGGTCACCGCCGAGATCGTGGGGACGACGCCGTGGTGGACGACCGACCCGGAGGGCCCCGCGTTCGAGGCCGCCCGCCGGGCGCTGAAGGCCGGCTACGGCAAGGAGACCGCGATGATCGGCGCCGGGGGTTCCATCGGCTTCGTCGGCCCCTTCGCCGACCTGCTGGGCGGAGCGCCCTGCCTGCTGATGGGCGTCGAGGACCCGCTCTGCAACGCCCACTCCGAGAACGAGAGCCTGCACCTCGGCGACTGGGAGAAGTCGATGAAGGCGGCGATCCACATGTACGACGAGCTGTCGCGGGTGCCGACCAGGAAGACGGGGGCCACGGCGCCGAAGGCGAGGCGGGCGCGCAGCTAGGCGCCGCCCGCATGGATCCCGGCCCGGACCGGGCGGAGCGGGTCGCGCGGTGGCTGGGGCGCACGCTGATCGCCGGCTGCCTGGCGGCGGCGGTGGTGACGGCCGGGTGGGTGGGGCGGCGCCTCGGCTCGCCGCGCACCGCCTCGGCGCCCGCAGCGGCGCGGCCGGATGCGGCGACCCTGGTCGTGCTGCAGCAGGCCCACCCCGGCTGGCCGCCGGCCGAGATCGAGCGCCTGATGATCGAGAGCTGGATGCGGCCGTTCACGTACGAGCCTTTCACCCAGTTCGCCGAGGGGTCGCTCCGCGGCCACTACGTCAACGTGGACGCCGCCGGGTTCCGCTGGTCGAGCGATCAGTGCGCATGGCCTCCAGCGGCTTCGGCCGGTGCCGTGTTCGTCTTCGGCGGGTCTACGACGTTCGGGTACGGGCTCCCCGACGCCGAGACGATCGCCTCGCTCCTGCAGGACGCGCTGCGGGCGGGCCGGCCGGCGACCTCCGTCTGCGTCTACAACTTCGGTCGCGGCTGGTTCTACTCCTCGCAGGAGGTCGTGCTGTTCGACCGGCTGTTGGTGGCCGGCTTCGTGCCGCGCCTCGCCGTCTTCGTCGACGGCCTCAACGACTTCCTCTACCTCGAGGACGCGCCGCGCTTCACCGAGCAGCTCGGCCGGTTCATGGCGGCGGTGAACGCCTACCTGCAACCCGGCCTGCGGGAGTCGCCCCTGCCGCAGCCCCGGCCGGAGGATCTCGGTCCCGGTCGGGTGAGCGTCGCGCGCAGCTCTGCCGCACGGACAGCAACGCCGGCCGCGCTCCTGGAGCGCTACGCGCGCAACCGCCGCGCGGCGACCGCCGTGGCCCGCGCCTTTGGCGCCGCCACCGCCTTCGTCTGGCAGCCGGTGCCGTTCTACCGCCTGGACCTCACGCGCCACCCGTTCCGCGGGCAGGTGGCGGCAGTTCCTTGGGGGAGCCGCGTGCGCGCCGGCTACGAGCTGATGGCGGCACGGCGCGCCACGCTCGCCGCCGCGCCGCGCGACGGGGCGGAGGGCCAGTTCATATGGTGTGCCGACGTGCAGGCCGTCAGCAGCCCGGTCGCCTACCTCGACACGGTCCACTACGCGCCGGCGCTCTCGCGCGCGGTCGCCGGTTGCATCGCGGACGGCCTGCAGAGGCCCTGAGCGCTTTTCAGCTCGCGTGGTTCAGCTCCAGAGTCGGTCCCAGGAGCGCTCCTTGTCCCACTCGGGGGTCGGCTCGAAGTAGCCGCCGTCGCGCAGGTGCCTGCGGAACGCCGCCTCCATCGGCTCCACGCCGAGCCCCGGGCGGTCGGGCACGACGGCGAAGCCCTTGTCGAGGGTGAGCGCCGGCGTGACCAGCTCGCCCCACCAGGGCACGTCGAGCGAGTGGTGCTCGAGGGCCACGAAGTTCTCGGTGGCGGCGGCGCAGTGGACGCTGGCCATGAAGGAGATGGGCGAGCCGGCGAAGTGCATGGCCATCGGCACGCCGCGCTCCATCGCGTAGTCGCCGATCTTCTTCACCTCCAGGATCCCGCCGGCGGTGGCGAGGTCGGGGTGGATCATGTCGACCGCGCCGTAGTCGATCAGCTTGATGAAGTCCTCCTTCAGGTAGATGTCCTCGCCGGTCAGGATGGGGACGTCCACCGCGTCCTTGATCATCTTCAGCAGGTTGGGGAACTGCCAGGGGACCATGTCCTCCATCCAGGCGAGGTTGTTCTTCTCCATGGCCTTGGCCAGGCGGATGCAGGAGTTGACGCCGAGGTGGCCGAAGTGGTCGGTGGCCAGCGGGATGTCCATGCCGATGATCTCGCGCATGCGTCCCACGTAGTCCGCCATCAGCGAGGCGCCCTTCTCGGTCAGCTCGATGCCGGCGAACGGGTGCATCGTCATCGCCCGCTCCTCGGCCGACTGCCCGAGGGGGATCGAGAGCGTGCCGGGGACCTTCTCGACCACGTCGATGCCGACGTCGCACTTCAGGAAGGTGAGGCCGCGGTCCATGCGTTCCTTGAGCTTCTCCGCCTGCCTCTCGGCGTCCCGCATGACGTCGCCGGTGCGGGGCACCTCGGGCGTGTCGGCGTAGATCCGCACCCGGTCGCGGAAACGCCCGCCCAGCATCTGGTAGACCGGGACCCCGTACGCCTTGCCGGCGAGGTCCCAGCAGGCCATCTCCACCGCGCTGACGCCGCCGCCCTGGCGGGCCGGACCGCCGAACTGCTTGATCTTCCTGAAGAGCTTGTCGACGTCGCAGGGGTTCTCGCCCAGCAGCCGGCTCTTCAGCATGAGCGCGTACGTCCTGCTGGCGCCGTCGCGCACCTCGCCGTAGCCGGAGATCCCCTGGTTGGTGTCGATGCGGATGATCGGGTCCGTCATCGGCGCCTCGCCGAGCACGGCGACGCGCAGGTCGGTGATCTTCAGCTCGCTCGGCTTCGAGCGGGTGTTGACGTTCTGCAGCGCCGCCTCGGCGTCGGTGTCGGCCGCCAGGGACAGCACCGACGCGCCGGCAGCCGCCATGCCGGCGGACTTGAAGAACGAGCGGCGGCCGAGCAGAGAGGAGAGAGCGGGCTTCATGAGGACCTCCGGTTCGACCATTGGTCGCGCGACACGGGCGACCTAGCAGTCGCGGCTGCCGATCATAGACTCATGGCCGATTCCGTCAAAGTCGGGCGAGCGCCGCCGCTCAGGCGGCCGTCGCTTCCGCCTCGCGCGCCAGGCGGCGGCCGCGCTCGATGTCCACGCGCGACAGGACCAGGCCGCCCGCCGCGAAGAAGATGACCAGGGCCAGGACGGCCGGCCGGCTGCTGCCGGTGAGCAGGAGCATCAGGCCGAACAGGAGGGAGCCGATGGCGCCGTTGCCCACCCGGTCGCAGACCCCGAAGAAGCCGAACATCTCCCCGGCCTTGTCCCTGGGCACGAGCGTCGCGAACAGCGAGCGGGAGAGGGCCTGGGCGCCGCCCTGGACCGTCGCCACCAGCAGGGCGAGCACGAAGAACTGCACGACGGTGCGCAGCACGAACGCGTACATCGCGATGCCCGCGTAGACGGCCAGGGCGACGAAGATGGCCTGGCGGGCGCCGATCCGGTCGGCCAGCCAGCCGAAGGCGAAGGCGAACGGCATCCCCACCACCTGCACCATCAGGAGGGCCAGCATCATCTGCGGGGCCGGGATGCGGATGTCGTCGCCGAACAGCGTGGCCATCCGGATGATGGTGTTGATGCCCTCGTTGTAGAGGAAGAAGGCGAGCAGCACCAGCCCCGCGTCGCGGCGGCGACGCAGCTCGCGGACGCTGGCGGCGAGCCGCCCCAGGGCCGCCCGCGCGGCGCTCGTCCCCGCGGCCTCGGCCACGCCGCCGGCGGCGGTCGGCTCCGGCACCCGCTGGAACAGCGGGATCGAGAACAGCGCCCACCACGCGGCCACGCTCAGGAACGAGAGCCGGGTGGCGGCGGCGGAGTCGGCGAGCCCGAAGGTCCCCGGGTTGCCGATCATGCACAGGTCGAGGGCGAACAGCAGGCCGCCGCCGAGGTAGCCCAGGGCGAAGCCGCCCGTGGACACACGGTCGATCTCGTCGACCGAGGCGATGCCGGGCAGGAGCGCGTTGTAGAAGGCCAGGGTCGAGGTGAAGCCGACGTTCGCCAGCACGAAGGCGACCAGGGCGACGAGCCAGCGGCCGCTCGAGGCGAGGGCGAGCGCGGCGGTGGCGGCGACGCCCAGGGCCAGGAAGGCGCCGAGGAAGGCCTTCTTGCGGCCGCGGAGGTCCGCGACCGCGCCCAGCCACGGTCCCAGCAGCCCGACCAGCACCACCGCCGCCGAGGAGGCGAAGGCGACCCGCGAGCGCGCCAGCGCCGGGGACAGCGCCGCCGCCGGCACCCTCACGAAGTAGACGGGGAAGATCAGCACCACCGTCGTCATGAAGGCCGAGTTGCCGAAGTCGTAGCCCGCCCAGGCGCGCAGCTCGCGCCGGTGCAGCCCCAGACGCTCCAGCAGGGAGCGGTCGGCCATGGCGCCGCGCGCGAGGGTAGCACGATGGCCCCGTGATAGCCTGAGCCATGACCACGGCCGGGGGGCCGGGCGCGGCGAGACCCGACACCGGGACGGCCCGCCGCTCGCAGCTGGCCTGGGCCGTCGCCGCCGCGGCGATCGCGGTCGTGGCCATCGTGACCACCGGCGTCGTCTACGTCCTGCACTCGGCCCGCACGCTGCCGATGGACGTGCTGGGCCAGGGGCGAGCTGCGCTGCGCGAGGCGGCGGAGGTGGCCGCTGCCTTTCGCACCGGCACCGTGACCACCAGCTTCCGCAGCTACGCCACCCGGGTGCGGGGCACCAGCCGGCTGGAGTTCGCGGAGCTGCGCCAGCTGGAGGCCTTCGAGCGCCGCGACTCCGAGTCGCTGCTGTGGGGGACCCTCAGCCTGCCGGACGTGGTGGTCGAGGCGCGGGCGCCGGTCGAGTACACGTACTACCTCGACCTGGACGCGGAGTGGCGCTTCCGCCTCTCGGGCCGTGACGTCGAGGTGCGGGCGCCGGCGGTGGCCTGGAACCAGCCGGCCGTCGACGTGTCGGCGCTGCGCTACGAGGTGCGCGAGGGAAGCGTGCTGCGCAACGAGGAGATCGTGCAGGACCGCCTGCGCGCCGAGCTGACGGCGCTGGCGGCGATGCGGGCGCAGCAGCACCTGCCCCTGGTGCGCGAGGTCGGCCGCCGCAAGGTGGAGGCCTTCGTCGAGACCTGGCTCCTGCAGCGCTTCGCCGACGGCGCCGGCTACCGGGCGCGCGTCCGCTTCGCCGACGAGCCGGCGGCAGCGCCGCCGCCGCCGCTGGTCCTGCCCACGCCGGCGGGCTGAGGCGCCTCACCGCCCGGGAGCCGTGCAAAAACAAAGCCCGCCGGAGGACGGTCCGGCGGGCTCGTGGGCCAGCGAGCGCGGCTAGCGCTGCTGCAGGTTGAACTGGACGGTGACGGTGAGGATGAAGCCGGTCGGCTCACCGTTCAGCAGCAGCGGCTGGTAGCGCCACTGCTTCACCGCCTCGATGGCCGCGTCGTCGAACAGCGGGTGCCCGCGGAGGACCTTCACGGTCTTCACGTAGCCGCGGGTGTCGACCTCGGCCTCCAGAATCACCAGGGCGGAGACGCGCGAGGCGACGGCGAGGTCGGGGTAGACGGGCTTGACGTCGCGGATCTTCTTCGGCTGCGCGATCTGGCCGCCGATGCGCACGACCCTGGCGGGCGGAGGCGGCGCCTCGCTGGGCAGCCCTCCCACCACGCCGCCGATCACGCCGCCGGGCACGCCGCCCTCGACGCCGCCGGGCACGCCGCCCTCGACGCCGAGGTCGAGGCCCTCCTCCGGCTTGATCTCGTTCGGCACGTCGATGGGCGCCACGAAGCCCTGGGTCTGGTTCAGGTTCACCTTCGGCGGGGTCTTCACGATCGCGCGCGCGCCGGCCGGCGGCGGCGGCGGCGGCGGCGGCGGCGGCGCGACTTCGAGCGGCTGTACGAAGAAGGCCTTGAGCGCCTCGGAGTTCGGGAGCGAGTCGTAGTAGAGCAGCGGCAGGATCGCCACCGCCAGCACCAGGATCGTGTGCAGGGCGATCGACACGGCCAGCGTCGCGCCCTTGCGGCCCGCATCCTTCCCCTGGTCGGTGAGGATGAGGCTCTGGAACATGATCGGTGAGTGTCGGGGAGCCGCCGGCGTGCTCATAAGGACGTCCTCCTGCGACGGGATTTTAACAAAGGACGTGCCAGCCCGAACGCCTTTTGAATCGCTCGCAACCCCTGCAAACGAGCGAGTCTTCACGCCGCGTCTCGGACGGACCGGAACAAATTGCGGCTGCCGGGCTCACTCGGCGCTCGTTTTGCCGCGCAATCGCGACAGCACGGTCACATCGAGCGGGTCGTCCGAATGGTGCCGGCGGCACCACGCTTGCACGATACTTAGAGTACGAGCGGCCGTTTTCCGTTCCCGCGAGCGGAGCGACGGGAGTCAGACGGTGCCAGTGACGCACGGCGAGCAGAGCGAGAGGATCTATCGCGAGGCGCTGCGGCGCCGCGTCTGCGCCGTCTGCCTCGACGGGGCCGACGACGGGCGGTGTGCCCTGGCCGGCGACGCCTCCTGCCCGATGCTCGACCTGCTCCCCGAGCTCCTCGCTGCCATCGAGGAGGCGCGCCGGAACCAGTCGGGTTACCCGCGGGTCGTCGAGGCGCGCGTCTGCAGTCGCTGCCCGCACCGTGACCCGCTCGGCCTGTGCGCGCTGCGGCGCGAGGCGCGCTGCGCGCTATGGCTGTACCTGCCGCTCATCGTGGAAGCCGCAGCCGAGGCCGAATCGCGGCTGCCGAGGCCGGCGTAGTTCCTGCGCTCTACATGCCGTTCGGTCGCCCGCAGGCGCAGGATTTCTGCTCCAAGGCCGCCGAACCGCTCTTTTCGCTTGCGCGAAGATGGATCGTCCCGCTACGCTCTGAGCCGCGCGCCGTGGTTCGTTTGCATTACGGGAGAGCAGTTTAGAGGCATCCGGCCGCATCGGCCACCGAGAGTAACTCGTTGGATTCGTTGAGACGGCGCTATCGGCACACGGATTGCTCCTATGCCGGTGGGGTATGGGGGATGAGATGAACGGACGCATCCTGGAAAGCCGACGCTGGAACGGCGAGCAGAGCACCGAAGTTCTGGATGTCCTCTCCCAGAGTGAGACACCTGCGCTAGCCACCGACATCGGCGGCCACATCGTCTTCTGGAACCGGGCCGCGGAGAGACTCCTCGGAAGACCCACCAGCCAGGTCCTGGGCCGCCGCTGCTACGACGTGCTCGGGGGCAGGGACATCTTCGGCAACCGCTTCTGCCACGAGAACTGCTGCGTCGTTTCCATGACTCGCAAGGGCGAGGCCGTTCAAGGGTTCGAAATCGTTCTCGGGTCCTCGCCCAAACAGGAACAGAACCTCAACGTGACCGTCCTCAAGATTCCCGGGTCCCGGCCCGAGCTGTTCACCCTGGTCCACATCATGCAGCCGATCGACCGGTCTGCCCGCCTCACCCGAGCCCTCGAGCGCATCGGCGCCCAGAGGCCCGGAACCACAGCGTCCACCAGTCAAGGCTGGGAGCCCGTCGCCGCTCCCGGTCCCGTCAGCCTGCCCAAGGCCCCGCCCCTGACCGACCGCGAGAAGGAGATCCTCCGCTGGGTGGCGGCCGGGCTGCAGAACAAGGAAATCGCCCACAAGCTCGGGATCAGCCTCGCCACCGTGCGCAACCACATCCACAACATCCTGGAGAAGCTCGACGTGCACTCCAAGCTCGAGGCGGTCTCGCTCGCTTTCCGGCAGGGCTGGGTCAGCGGTCCGAACGGCGAGCTCGGCATCAGCGCCGAGCCGCTCACGCGGCAGTAGTCCCCGTCTTTTTCCCGTACCCCGGGCGTCCGGCCTCGCCGGACGCCCTTCGTACTTTCGGAGGAGCGATGGCCGGTCACCCCCACGGCGTCTCCCGCGCCTCGAGCGAGCGCGCGGCGGGGCCGTCCTTCCTGCGCTCGGTGGACTTCGCGCGGGCGCCGTTCCTGGTCATCTGGGAGACGACGCAGTCCTGCGCCCTCGCCTGCCGGCACTGCCGCGCCTCGGCCCAGCCGGGCCGCGACCCCCGCGAGCTGACGACGGAGGAAGGCTGCCGGCTGATCGACCAGGTGGCCGAGATGGGCACGCCGATCCTGATCCTGAGCGGCGGCGATCCCGTGAACCGGCCGGACCTCACCGACCTCATCCGCCACGGCAAGCAGCGCGGGCTGCGCATGGCGACCATCCCCGCCGCCACCGACTGCCTGACCCGCGAGCTGGTGCAGTCGCTGAAGGCCGCCGGCTGCGACCAGATGGCCGTGAGCCTCGACTTCCCGCGGGCCGACCTGCACGACGGCTTTCGCGGGGTGCCCGGCGCCTTCGAGAAGACCATGCAGGCGGTGCGCTGGGCCCACGAGGTCGAGCTGCCGTTGCAGGTCAACACCACCGTCTGCGGTGACACCGCCCCCTACCTCGAGGAGATGGCCTTGTTCGTCCAGAGGCTGGGGATCGTGTTCTGGGAGGTGTTCTTCCTGGTGCCGATGGGCCGCGGCAGCGTGCTCACCGGCCTCAGCGCCGGCGAGTGCGAGCGTCTGTTCGAGGTCATCTACGGCGTGCAGAAGACCGAGGGCTTCATCGTGAAGGTGACCGAGGCGCCCCACTACCGCCGCCACGTCGCCCAGCGCGAGATGAAGGACGAGGGGCGGCCCTCCGCCCGCCCCGACGGCCTGGCGGCGATGCCGGCCCGGCTCACGGTCTCCGAGGGTCCGGGCCACTCCGTCGGCCTGGCGCCGCGCGGCGTCAACTCCGGCAACGGCTTCCTCTTCGTCTCGCACGTGGGCGAGATCATGCCGAGCGGTTTCCTGCCGATCCCCGTCGGCGACGTGCGGCACACGGGCCTGGCCGAGGCCTACCGCGAGGCGCCGCTCTTCCGCCAGCTGCGCACGCCGTCGCTGTTCAAGGGACGCTGCGGGCGCTGCGAGTTCCGCGACATCTGCGGCGGCTCGCGCTCGCGGGCGTACGGGCTCACCGGGGATCCCTTCGAGACCGACCCCTGGTGCTCGTACGAGCCGCTGGTCAAGGGCTGAGAGCCGGGCCGCGGGTCAGGGGCCGACGGCGGCGGCCGCCGCGGCGGGCGCGAGCCTCCGCGCGTAGAGCGCCATCAGCACCGGCGCCAGCAGCGCGTAGCTGGCGATCGCCGGCACGGCGTGCGCGACCTCCACGTAACGGCCGCTGAGCAGGAGCGCGAGACCGACGTGACGGTTCGCGTTGCAGATGGCGAGCGTCTGCTCCGTCACGTCGTCGACGCGCAACAGCAGGCGCACCACCGCCATGGACACGATGGCCAGCAGCACCGACGCGACCGGCAGCCAGGGGTTGATCGAGTGGGCGACTGCCGGTCCCACGGCGGCGAGCACGACCGCGAAGCCCGCCACCAGCAGCGCGTTGGCGGCGAGGTTCAGCCCGCTCTCGACCCGCCGTGAGAAGCGGGGGGCGAGGGCCATCAAGGCCATGCCCGCGAACAGGGGCAGCAGCTGCTGGCGAAGGACGAGCAGGAGCAGCTGGGACGGCGGGATCCAGGCGTCCTTGTCGTACAGCTGCGCCGCCGCCCAGACCACGACCGGCACGGCGAGCGGAGTGAGCACCGCGCTCCAGACCTGGTAGCTCGCCGCCAGGTGGCGGTCGAAGCCCTTGCGGGCGATGTTGCGAGTGAGCAGCGGCGCCCCGGGCGCAGCCCCTACCAGGAAGAGTCCCAGCCTCTCGCCCCCGACCAGGCCGAAGACCCGCGCCAGCACCAGTGCTGCGGCGGGTGGTACCACGAAGGTGAAGAGCAGCAAGCGGGCCCAGGCCCAGCCCCCGAGCCGCCGCGACTCGCCGAGGAGCCGGGAGGGGTCGAGGCTCATGCCCACGGAGACCATCAACAGCAGGACGGCCGCCGGGACGACGAGGCGCAGCAACAGGACCCCCGCGGAACGCTATCATGACGTCAACCCGATACTGACGGCTCTCGAAGGAGCGGATCGCATGCCGATGATGACGGAAGGCAAGAAGGCGCCGGAATTCACCCTGCCCTCCTCGGAGGGCGGCTCTGTCAGCCTGAAGGACCTGCGCGGGAAGACCGTCGTCCTCTACTTCTACCCGAAGGACGACACGCCGGGCTGCACGCGCGAGGCCTGCGCGTTCCGCGACAGCCAGGCGGCGCTCAAGCGGAAGGGCGCGGTGGTGCTCGGCGTCAGCGGCGACTCGCTCGCCTCGCACGAGAAGTTCAAGGCGAAGTACAAGCTGAACTTCCCCTTGCTGTCGGACCCCGACAAGGCCGTGGCCCGGAAGTACGGCGCCTGGGGCGAGAAGGTCCTCTACGGCAGGAAGAGCGTGGGCATGATCCGCTCGACCTTCGTCATCGACGGCGAGGGCGTCGTGCGCAAGGTCTTCCCGCGGGTCAAGGTCGACGGCCACGACCAGCAGGTGCTGGACGCCGTCAGCGCCCTCTAGGCCTCAGCGCACTTCCAGCGCGTCACGGCCCGGCAGCGCCGGGAACGGCGCGTGCGGCTCCGCCTGGTACCAGTAGGCCACGGAGGCGACGTCGTCCTGCAGCGGCAGGTAGCGGCCGTCGCCGCGCCAGCCGAGCGCCTGGATGGTGACCCGGAGGTCCCTCTCGAAGCGCACCGGGTCCATCACGTGCCAGCGGTACAGGGAGAACCGCTGCTGCGAGGCGTAGACGCCGTCCGGGCGGATCACCTGGGCGAGGCCCGAGTACGGGGTGGTGAACTCCTGGTACTGGTGGGTCTGCTGGTTCTCGAAGTTGTACGAGCCCCCGAAGTAGTCCTCCGTGCCCGTGCCGCAGATGGTGGGGAAGTCGGTGTCGCCGTCCAGGTAGAACTTGATCTCCCCCTCGCCCCACCAGCCCTCGCTGTGCACGCCCCAGGCGAGGTAGGTCCCGACGTAGTGTCCCCAGCCCTTCACGCCGTCGAGGATGGTGTAGACCTGCTTCGCGGGCAGCGGGTTCACTCGCCGGAACTGGGCATGGAAGTACGCGGCGTCGGCGGGGACGTCCGTCAGCGCGTAGGTCACCTGGTAGTAGAGGGTCAGGTCCTCGTCGGCCAGGTTCTCGGCGGTGATGCGGAAGCCCTTGCGGAACGGCATCTCCCAGTAGCTGTTGAAGGCGCTGCCGGGGTTGACCGCCACCGGCAGCGAGGAGATCTGCGCGTAGCGGCCCCAGCCCGAGGCGAAGAAGTCGCCGAGCGGCACCTCCACCGAGGGCGTCGCCTCGCCGTCCCAGTAGAAGCGCAGGATCGTGTAGCGCCAGTTGCCGGTCGGCGTCATCCAGATGTGCTGGATGGCGCCCTGGCCCTGCACCTCGGCCATGGTGAACACCGATCGCCTCGCGATGCGGACCGAGGGCGAGACCTTCCAGCCGCGGCCCAGCTCGCGCGCCGCGCCGGCGCCGGTGCCCTCGGTCGCCATGCCGCCCCTGCCCTTCTCGCCAGTGAGGTTCTCGGGGCTGATGGAGCGCGTGCGCGCCTTCGACAGCCGGGCCAGCGAGCCCAGGCCCAGGCCCAGGCCGCCGAACGGCTCCTCCGCGGCGGTGGCCGCCACGGCGGCGGCGGCGAGCAGCACGGCGATCGCCAGCGGACCGGTTCGGTGCATGTCTCCCTCCTGCGATGCCGAGCGACGCTACGCCGCTTCGGCGCGGGAGGCAACCGGCCGGCGGCGGCGCTCTACAGGAACGGCAGCCGGAAGAGGAGGGAGAAGCCGTTCAGCCCCAGCACCAGGCCCAGCGCCGCCGAGACCAGGGAGGCGTGGAACACCGGCCGGGCCCGGGTCAGGATCGACATGGAAGCGAGCACGATGGCGATCTGCAGCAGCACCTCGCCGAAGTCGAAGTAGGGGTCGCGGACGCGGTAGCGGTCGCGCTCCCGCTCCAGCTCGCGCGCCTTCTCCTCGATCGCCTTCTTCTCGCCCCCGTACCGGGTCTCGCCGGCGGCCACCGTCTGCAGGAACTGCGCCTTGTGGGCGCGGGCCGCCTCGCCCAGCCCGGCGCCGGTCGTGCCCAGCTCGTCCTCCAGCCGCAGTTTCTCGACGTGATAGATCGTCTCGCGCAGCGCCTTCGCCTGGTAGAAGGCCCACTGGTCCGAGGCCTGCTGCTGGGAGAGCGACATCTCCTTGGCCGCGTTGTTGCCGCCCAGCGAGACCACGGCCAGGAACACGGCGTAGACGGCGGTGAGCAGCGCCGTGCGGCGGGTGAACGCCTTCTCGCGCAGCTCCTCCAGCTCCTCGGGCTTCGGCAGCTCGACCTCGGGCATGCGTCTCCTTTCTGCGGGAAGCGACCACGAGGCTAGCACGCCGGGGGCGGTCAGTGCAGGTCGAAGTCGGCGATCACCGGCAGGTGGTCGCTGGCCACTCGCGACAGCGCCAGGCGGCAGCGGTGCGCCGCCGCCAGGCGGAGGGGGCCGCGGTAGTAGATGCGGTCGAGCGGGCCCTGGGGGAAGAAGGCGGGGAAGGTGGAGAGCGGCCGCTCGTCGCGTGAGTTGCCGCCGGTGGCCGAGCGGAAGCCGAGTTCGTCGACGAAGATCGGCCGCAGCAGGGAGCGCCAGTCGTTGTAGTCGCCGCCGACGACGCAGGCCACGTCGTGGCGCAGCGCGGCGAACTCGCGCGAGCGCAGCAGCAGGGCCACCTGCCGCTCGCGCTCCCTGGCCGACAGCCCCAGGTGCAGGTTGAAGGCCTCCAGCCGTCTGCTCCGGCCCCCGGGCAGGCGCACCGCGATGCGCGTGTGCTGGCAGCCGCGGCGCTTGAGGAAGCCGATGGTCAGGTCGATGTTGCGCTCGCGCAGGATCGGCCAGCGGCTGAGGGTGGCGTTGCCGTAGCGGCCCTTGCGCAGGGTCACGTTGTGGCCGATCGCGAAATGGTCGAAGCCCAGCACCCGCGCCAGCTCGCGGCCGAGGTCCATCTCCCGCGAACGCGGCGCTCCCTCGTCGACCTCTTGCAGCAGGGCCAGGTCGGGCTGGTAGAAGCCGACGATCGCGGCGATCCTCTCCGGCACGAAGCGGCGGTCGAGGCCGATCGCGCGGTGGATGTTGTAGCTGAGGACGCGCAGTCTCACGCCGCCGCCAGCATAGCAGAGCGGTCTGGCCGCGGCGGGCGCTCAGGGAGGCAGCCGCTGGTAGAGCGCCGCCAGGCCGCGGGGCTGTGACACGTGGACCCGCCGGTAGCGCGTCTCCAGCTGCCGCAGCAGATCCCGGGTGCAGGCGTCGCCCAGGTCGGTCTCGGACAGGGCCCAGGTCAGCACGAAGTCGGCCGGCCGCGGCGACAGGCGGTTGAAGCGACCCAGGCGCACGCAGGCCGGGGTGTGGTCGAAGCTGGTCCCCAGCAGATCGAACGGGTCGTAGCCCTCGCGGTCGATCACCGGAAAGAAGTTGGTCTGCGCCGCGTAGTTGTCCAGGTCGAGGACGCCGCGCCAGGGCACCAGGCGGCTGGCCGCATGCCGGAACGGCCAGCTCCCCACCGACAGCGCCCTGCCGTCCTCGCTTCGCCCCTCGTGCGCATAGCCGACCGGCAGCAGCGCGGAGCCGGGGGGCAGGAAGGGCGCGACCGAGACGTACTCACGGAGCTGCTGCTCGATCCGCAACTGGCACGGCAGGCGCACGGCCAGCAGCGCGAGGCCGACCGCCACCGTCGAGACGAGGAGCAGGCTGCGGGCGCGGCGCCCCCTGGGCGCCGCCGCCAGCCAGAGCAGGAAGGTGAGCGGCAGGTGCGGGGCGATCTTGTCGTCGATCGGCGCTCCGTACCACCCCTGGCCCTCGATGGGGACGACGGGCGCGACCAGGCCGATCGCCGCCGCCGCCAGGGTGAAGGCGAGGAGCGCGTCCGCCGTCTCGAAGCCCCGCCGCTGCAGGCGGGCCCATAGCGCGATCAGGGCAGCCACCGCCAGCACTGCCGCGAGCCCCGCCGCCAGCGCCGGCTCCCAGGGGTGGAGCGCCACCAGTTGCTGCAGCGTCAGCACCTCCCACAGGCGAACGGCCAGGGAGGGCCCTGGCCGAGTCGGCACCGCCCCCGGCCATTGCCGCGCCTGGAAGTGCAGGACCAGCGCCAGCGCGGGCGCAGCGGCGAGCGCGAGTGCGCCGGCCCTGCGGGCGAGCGCCCGCCAGCGGTCGGACCGGGCCTCGATCGTGTCCTGCAGCGTCGCTCCCAGCAGCAGCAGCGACAGGGCGACCACCGCCAGCACCGCGCTCATGGCGCTGCACGAGTAGGTCCACAGCAGCAGCAGACCCAGGCCCAGCGTGGCGAGCGCGCCCGGCCGGCGGCCGTGCCGCAGCCCGAAGCCGAGCGCCAGCAGAAAGGCGACGGCCCCGAGCAGGCGGTTGTAGTAGCCGAGGTACAGCCACGATCCCTGGACGAACGGCGTCACCACCGCGAAGAGCGGGGCCGCGCCGGGACGCAGCGCGACGAGGGCGCGGCGGAAGCCCCATACCAGCAGCAGGACGTAGCCGGTGAGCAGCAGCCTCTCGGCGACCTCCGGCCTGGCGAGCGTCATCAGGGCCGCGAGGGCCGCATGCGAGAACCAGTTGGGGACCGGCCGCGGGTTCACCTGGTAGACGGCCGCGTAGGGGCCGCCGTCCCCGCGCAGCAGCTGGCCGAGGATCCAGGCGTTGGCGACGTGCGAGGGGCCGTCCTGGGAGGGGAAGAAGGGAGAGATCCAGACCGGGACCAGCAGCGCGGCGACCAGCAGGGCCGGCCAGGCGCGGGCGGCTTTGCCCCGACGGAACGCGTGCAGGGCTGTGGCCGGGGTCTGTGTCATCCGCCGTGGGGCGTCAGTCTAGCACCAGGCGCGGCAGCGCGCGTCGGGCCCCGTTGCGGGTACGCTTCGCCAATGGCCCGCTTCCGGCTGGACCTCGAGTACGTCGGCACCCGCTACTCCGGCTGGCAGGCGCAGAAGAACGCCCGCACCGTCCAGGGCGCGCTGCACGAGGCCGTGCGGCGTCTGTCCGGGCGCGCGGACTTCGACAGCTACGGCTCCGGCCGGACCGACGCCGGGGTGCACGCCCTGCAGCAGGTCGCGCACCTGGACCTCGAGACGCGGCTGGGACCAGAGCCGCTGCGTCGGGGGCTGAACGACGGCCTGCCGGCGGACATCGACGTCTGGCGTGTCGCCAAGGTGACGAGGCAGTTCCACGCCCGCCACTCGGCCGCCTCTCGCTCCTACCTCTACCAGGTGGCGCTGCGCCGGACCGCCTTCGGCAAGCCCTTCGTGTGGTGGGTGCGCGAGGCGCTGGACGCGCGCGCGGTCGCGGAGTGCGGGCGCGTGTTCGAGGGGATGCACGACTTCGCCTCCTACGCCGACGCCTCTGCTCCGGAGCGCTCCACGCGGGTGAAGGTGGAGCGCGTGCAGGTGGAGCGGGCCGGCGAGCTGCTGCTCGTCCGTGTCACGGCCTCCCACTTCCTGTGGAGGATGGTCCGCCGCATGGTCGGCGTCATGGTCGAGGTCGGCCGCGGCGGGCTGCGCGTGCAGGACGCCGAGCGCTTCCTGGACGAGCCCTCCTCTGTCCCCGCCACGCTGACGGCACCACCCTCGGGCCTCTTCCTCGAGCGCGTGTCGTACCCGGGCGACCCGCGCCCGGGTCCGCTGCGGCCGGTGCTGAACCTGTAGCGGCGGCGCGGGCTCAGCCGGCCCGCAGCCACAGCCATGCCGCCGCCAGCGCCAGGGTGGCGAGCGTCACCGGGACGCCCACCCGCGCGCGGGTCGGCGGTCGAAGGCCCGACTCCACTCCGGCCATCCGCAGGCCATAATCGGGCCGGTTGGAGCGGGGTTCCCGATGCCTGCCTACTTCGTCCTCCAGTACGACTACGTCGGCGATGTCGTCGAGCGCCGGGCACCGCTGCGCGAGGCGCACCTGAAGCTGGCGCGCGAGGCCCGGGCCCGCGGCGAGCTGCTGCTCGGAGGAGCCCTCGCGGATCCGGTCGACAGCGGGCTCCTCGTCTTCCGCGTGGACGACCGCGCGATCGTGGAGCGCTTCGTCCGCGAGGATCCCTACGTGCGGGGCGGGATCGTCAGGGCCTGGCGGGTCCGGCCGTGGACGGTGGTGATCGGCGGGGAGGACCAGGCCGACGCGGCGAAGACCGGGACCTGACCGCCGCCTCAGGCCACGCGCGCCGGCGCCGTCCGTTCCCTTTCCGCGAGCTCCGCGACGTAGCGGTGCAACGCGCGCGAGCCGGTGAGCTCCGGGTGGAAGGTGCCGGCGACCACGCGGCCCTGGCGGACGAGGACGGGCTCGTCGTGGTGGCGGCCGAGGACCTCCACCGCGGGACCCACCGAGCGGAAGCGCGGGGCGCGGATGAAGATCGCCTCGACAGGGCCGCCGAGAGCCGGAGCGTCGATGCTCGTCTCGAACGAGTCGACCTGGCGGCCGTAGGCGTTCCTCTCGATCGCCACGTCCAGGACGCCCAGGCTCGGCTGCTGCGGCTTGACCTCGCGCGCCAGCAGGATGGCCCCGGCGCAGGTGCCGGCGAGCACGGCCCCGTCGCGATGGAAGCGGCGCAGCGCCTCGAACCAGGGCTCGTCCCGCATCAGGTTGAGGAGCGTGGTGCTCTCGCCCCCCGGGATCATCAGGCCCGAGAGGGAGTCGAGCTCGTGGACGCGGCGCACCTCGCGGACCGGCACGCCGAGGTCGCGGAAGGCGGCCGCGTGCGCGGCGAAGTCGCCCTGCAGGGCGAGGACGCCGAACGGGCGCATCACCAGCCCCGGGTCGCCAGCCGTTCCGCGTCGGTCATGCCGGTGGTCTCCAGGCCCGGCATGGCCTCGCCCAGGCCGCGCGAGACCTCGGCGACCACCTTCGGGTCCTGCCAGTGCGTGGTCGCGCGCACGATCGCCTTCGCGCGCGTGGCCGGGTCCTGCGACTTGAAGATCCCGGAGCCGACGAACACCGACTCCGCCCCCAGGCCCATCATCAGCGCGGCGTCGGCCGGCGTGGCGATGCCGCCGGCCGCGAAGTTCGGGACCGGCAGCTTGCCCTCCCTGGCCACCAGCCGGACGATCTCGTAGGGCGCGCCGAGGTTCTTGGCCTCGGCCATCAGCTCCTCGGGCTGCAGCACGGTCAACCGGCGGATGCCGGTCATCACCGCCCGCATGTGGCGCACGGCCTCGACCACGTTGCCGGTGCCGGCCTCACCCTTGGTGCGCACCATCGCTGCGCCCTCGCCGATCCGCCGCAGCGCCTCGCCCAGGTCGCGGCAGCCGCACACGAAGGGGACCTTGAAGGCGAACTTGTCGACGTGATGGGCCTCGTCGGCCGGCGTGAGCACCTCGCTCTCGTCGACGAAGTCGACGCCCAGCGCCTCGAGCACCCGCGCCTCGGCGAAGTGGCCGATGCGGCACTTGGCCATCACCGGGATGCTGACCGCCTCCATGATCCGGGTGATCACCTCGGGGTCGGCCATGCGCGCCACGCCGCCCTGCTTGCGGATGTCGGCCGGGACCCGCTCCAGGGCCATCACGGCGACGGCGCCGGCGTCCTCGGCGATCTTGGCCTGCTCGGCGGTGGTGACGTCCATGATCACGCCGCCCTTGAGCATCTCGGCCAGGCCGGTCTTGAGCGTCAGGGTTCCCGTTCGGGTTTCGTCCATGGGCATTTCTGGGCCTCAGGCTTGTACGCTGACAAGGAGGCGCGCCTCGCCTCATTTGCTCGAATCTAGTGGTGGCAACTCACGGTGTCAATGCCTATATTGTCACCGTGACAATCTGGATGCCACGGCTCGGTGGCCGAAAGGGGCCCCGCTACCAGGCGATCGTCGACGCCCTGGCCGAGGACGTCGGGTCCGGGGCCCTCGCGCGAGGGGGCCGGCTGCCCACGCATCGAGACCTGGCGGAGCGGCTGGGGGTCACCGTCGGGACCGTGAGCCGCGCCTACGCCGAGGCCGCCCGACGCGGGCTGGTCTCGGGAGAGGTGGGACGCGGCACGTTCGTGAGGGGCGCGGGCGATGCCGTCTCCGACGCAGACGGCGTCATCGACCTCGGGCAGAACCACCCGCCGGAGCCGCTCTCGCAGCCGCAGCGGTCGGCGCTGCTGGCCACGGTTTCCGAGCTGATCGCTCGCAGCGACGTCACCCGGTTCCTCGACTACCCGGCCGCCGGCGGAAACCCGGAGGACCGGGAGGCGGGCGCCGAGTGGGTGGCACGCGCCGGCCTTCTGGCGCGGCCCGAGGACGTGGTCGTCTGCACGGGCAGCCAGCACGGCCTCACCGTGCTGCTCACGACCCTCCTCGAGCCCGGCGACCTGCTGCTGACCGAGTCGCTCACCTACGCGGGGCTCAAGGCCGTCGCCGGCCTGCTGCACGTGCGCCTGCGTGGCCTGCCCATCGACGGCGACGGCCTGCGGCCGGACGCGCTGGCCGACGCCTGTCGCGAGACGAAGGTCAAGGCCGTCTACCTCATCCCCACCCTGCACAACCCGACCACGGCGGTGATGCCGGAGCCGCGTCGCCGCGAGGTCGTCGAGGTGGCGCGCGCCCACGGCCTCGCCATCGTGGAGGACGACGTGCACGGGCTGCTGCCCGAGACGCGGCCCCTGCCGCTCGCCGCGCTCGCCCCTGAGCTCACCTACTACCTCACCAGCACCTCGAAGACGCTGGCGCCGGGCCTGCGCGTCGCCTACGTGAAGGCGCCGCCGGCCATGGTGGCCCGCCTCGCCGGCGGCCTGCGGGCCACCACCTGGGCCGTCGCCCCGCTGACGGCGGCCATCGCCTCGGCCTGGATCCGCGAGGGCACGGCCGACGCGCTGCTCCGGGCGCGGCGCGAGGAGGCCCGCGTGCGCCAGGCGATCGTCCGCGAGCGGCTGGCCGGCGCCGACGTGGACGGCCGCCCGGAGGCCTACTACGTCTGGCTGCGGCTGCCGGAGCCCTGGCGCGGCGAGGCGTTCGCCGCGGAGGCGCGCGAGCGCGGCGTGGTGGTGACCCCCGCGGAGGCGTTCACCGTCGGCCGTGAGCCGCAGGTCCACGCCGTGCGCCTGTGCACCGGGGCCGCCCGCACGCGCGAGGCCCTCGGCCGCGGCCTCGGGATCGTGGCTGACCTGCTGCGCGCCGGCGAGGCGACCTCGCCGGCGGTCGTCTGACGGCGTCAGGGCCTACCGGCGTCAGACCTGAAGCCGGCGTCACCGGTCGTCGTCATCGTCCCCGTCGTCGTCGCGCGTCGGCAGCGACCGGACGAACGCCGCCCGCACCGGGGCCGGCATGACCGAGTCGGCGCCGCGCACCGACCTCCAGATCACCTCGTTCAGCTCGCGCTCGGGTGCCCGGTCGGGCACGGTGAGGTCCATGCGCAGCGAGGCCTCGGCCCCGGGCGCGTCCTCGCGGTTCCTCTCCTCGAGCGAGACGCGGGCCGGGCGGGCGTGGAACGGCGTGGGGTCGGCCGTCGGGGAGAACGCGGCGTACAGCGGAGTGGCCGCCGCGTCGTACTGGCTCATCGGCGGAAGCCCGGCGATCAGCTCGATCGTGCGCAGGATCGAGGAGGTGGTGTACATGGTCGAGTCGAGGGCGCTGCGGCGGGTCCAGGGGCTCGCCACCAGCAACACCGAGCGGTGCGCGTCGACGTGGTCGGGGCCGTTCTGGGCGTCGTCCTCGAGCACGAAGATCGCCGACTCCTTCCAGTAGCGGCTCTGCGAGACCGCCTCCACCAGCCGTCCCAGCGCCAGGTCGTTGTCCGCCACCATCGCCCGCGGGGTGCGGGCGCCGGGCGAGGTGCCGTTGGTGTGGTCGTCGCCGAGGTGGAAGATGCAGATCTGCGGCAGCTGGCCGTCCTTCTCGAACTGCCGGAACTCCGCAAGCCAGGTGTCGATCCGCTCCTGGTCGAGGATCGACAGGTCGAAGGGAGCGAACGAGGGATGCACCTTGCCGCGCAGCCCGGGCACGGCCGCCTGGACCAGGCCGCCCTTCCTCTCCCAGCCCGCGAACTCCCCGTAGCTGCGCAGCGACACGCCGGCCCGCGCCGCGTAGTCCCAGAGGTAGCCGTCGGCGGGCGCCGTGAGGTTGCCGTAGGCGTTGCGCATCTCGTAGCCGCCCTCGGCGAGGTACATCCCGCCGCGGCCCGCGTAGTCCGTCGGCCACAGCTTCTCGTTGGCGTCGGTGGCGTAGGCGGCGGTCGAGAAGGAGTGGCCGTCGTGGCTCACCTCGGCGTCGACGTAGAAGTTGTCGAACTGGACGAACTCCCGGGCGATGGCGTGGGCATTCGGCGTCACCTCCTCGCCGAAGAGCGTGAGGTTGGGGTCGCCGTTGCCGCGGCCGAGGTCGCCCAGCACCTGGTCGTAGGTGCGGTTCTCGCGGATCACGTAGAAGACGTGCTTGATGGGGGTGGCCTGGCCGCGCGCGGCCGGGATGGGCGAGCCCTCGGGTCTTCCCGGTGGCCGGGTGGCGACGGCGTCGCTGTAGGCGCTGAGCTGGTGCACGCGCTCGGTCATCGCCTCCAGGGTCTTCGCGTCCGGCCGCGGGATGAACGACAGCGCCCCGCCGAGCAGGCCGGCGATGTACTGAGTGCCCGCTTCGGGGACGACCGGGTTCGGCCCGCGTGGGTTGGCCGCCGGCGCCAGTCCCTTCCCGCTCAGAACCAGGATGGCGTCGCCGCTGCGGTCGAAGCCGACGTCGGTCGGGTACCAGCCGACGGGGATCATGCCCTGGAACCGGCTCTCGCCGGGGCGGGAGACGTCGACCACCGCCACGTCGTTGTTGTCGGCGTTCGCCACCAGCAGCGTGCGCCCGTCGCGGGAGAGCGCCAGCGCGTTGGGGGTGGAGCCCGCCGGCGCTCTCGGCGACAGCGCGGTGCCGATCTGCTCGGTGACCTTCCGCGTCTCCAGGTCGACGGCCCAGACCGCGTTGGTGTTGGCGCAGGCCACGAACAGCCGGCGCGCGTCGGGCGAGAGCGCCATCGCGTTCGGGTGCTCGCCGGTCGCGATCTCGCCCAGGACCCGCAGCGTGCCCGGCTCGAGCACCAGCACCCGGGCGGCGCCCCACACCGACACGTAGACGGCGCGGCCGTCCGGCGCGGCGAGCACGCTGTAGGCCTCGGCCGGGAGCGGGGCGCGCGCGACCGCCTCGCCCTTGTCGAGGTCGATGGCGGTGACCGCCTTGCCGAACACCAGCGCGGCATACAGGGTCCGGCCGTCGGGCGAGAGGGTCAGGCCGCCGACGAAGCCGGGGTTGCGCAGCGCCTGCTCGTCCTCCTTCTCCTGTCGCGGCGAGAGGCGCAGGGTGCGCTTCAGCTTCAGCTTGTCTGCCTGCCACTCGAGCTCCTGCACGGTGTTGTCTGCGGCACCCGAGGAGAACAGCCGCCGCCCGTCGGGGTGCCAGACCAGGCCGAGCCAGGCGTCCTCCAGCGGCAGACGCTGGATCACCTGCCGGCGCTCCAGGTCGACCACCCGCACGCTCGGCTTGGTGTAGCCGTTGTTGGTGATCACCAGGTGACGGCCGTCGGGGTGGAGGGCCATGGCCAGCGGGAGGTCCCCCGCGTCGAGGTGCGTCCCCGCCGGCGCGATCCGCCAGCCGTTGGGGAGCAGCGTCACGCCGCCGCCCAGCGGGCCAGGACGCTGCGAGGCGCTCGCCGCGTCCTGCGGGTGCGCCGACTCGGGGCGCGCTGCGGCCAGGGCGGCGAGAGCGGCGAGCGACGAGACGAGCGACAGGGCGATGCGCTTCATCTGGACGGCCTCCCAGCGTGCAACTTACCTCGAAAGTCTCAGTACACGAACTCGCGCAGGTCGTAGGCGGCGCTGCGCACGAGGCCGCCGTCGCGCGTGCGCACCGCCGTCTCGATCTGCGCACGCTGCGCCGCGGCGCGCGGCGCGGAGAGCGGCTGCAGCTCCGTGGCGCCCGCTGCCCGGCGGCCGTAGGCGAGGGACGGGTCGTCGACGTACTCGGAGAAGTAGAGGAGGTCGTCGCGCCCGAGGCCCATCTCCCGTAGCCGCTCCCGCGTCCCGCGCACGTGGTCCTCGTAGAAGCGCTCGCCGCCCGCCCCCACCAGGACGATGACGCCCGCCGCGAGGCCGGCCTCGTGGAGCGAGCGCACCAGGCGAACCGCGTCCGCCGGCGTGCCCGGCTTGCCCAGCCAGGCGAGCAGGCCGGGGTCACCGGTCTCCAGCCCGACGTACACCCGCCGCAGCCCGAGGGCCGCGCAGGCGCGCCAGTCGCCAGCGGACCGCCGCCGCCCCGTCCAGGCGTCGACGAAGGAGAAGACGGGCAGGCCGGGGAGACCCTGGGCCACCGTCTCCAGCAGCGGCAGCAGCCGGTCCTGGGCGAGGCAGAGGGCGTTGGCGTCGCCGAGGAAGATGGAGCGCCGCAGCGCGATGGAGCGCCCGAAGTACGCCCGGAGCGCCTCCAGGTGTCGCTCCAGCTCCGGCGGGGTCCGGAAACGGAAGGGGACTTCGCGGTACAGGCCGCAGAACGTGCAGGCGTTCCAGGAGCAGCCCTCGGTGAGGCGCACGACCAGCGACAGGTACTGGTCGGGAGGGAGGATCCCCACCGGCCCGCTCGCTTCCAGGAACCGTGCCGCGTCGGCCGCGAGCGCGTCTTTGTCCATCGCCACGATGGCGCGCAGGCGGTCGCGCGCCTCGGCGGCGGCGGGACCGAGCGCCTCGAGCGCCATCGCGGCCTCCTGCCGCGCCGCTTCCACGACCGTGGCGCCCTCGCCCGCGTTCAGCCGCCGCCTGACCCGTGCACGGTCGGGGGCAGCCTCCCGCTTCAGCAGCAGCCCGCCGTCGAGCCCGCGGCGGTAGCTGCCGCTGTTGCGGACGAGAGCGTACGGCCGCCCGCAAAGGTCCCACGACGAAACCAGCGTCTCGTCGACGGCAAGGACGGTGGATGCCTCGCTCACCAGCAGCGTCGCGGGCCGGCCGTCGGCGAGCGCGAATCGGAGCAGCGGAGAGGCCATCGCCTGAGCCGATTATGTGCCGCCACGACCGCACCGACCATTCGCTTCGAGATGCCGCGTCTGGACGGAGTCTCTCAGACGGCAACGGCGTGCCGTCGGTCCTGGGAGGGGAGAGCTTGCGGCGGAACGGGCTCTACTGCGCCACCCGCCAGCTCTGCAGCACCAGCATGTAGTTCGCCCGGCTGTACACGGCAGGGTCGGGGCAGGCGTTGAGGTTCATGCTGCCCTGGGCCTGGCGCAGCGAGTGGTACTCGTGCTCCTCCAGCCACTGCGACAGCTCCTGGCGCAGGGTGGCGAGGTAGGCGGGCCCCCGCTTCAGCAGGCAGGACACCAGCTGCACCGCGTGGGCGCCGGCCATCACCGACTGGACCGCGTCCACCACCGTGTGCACACCGCCGCTGCAGGCGAGCGACGCCTTCACCCGCGGCGACAGCAGCGCCAGCCAGGTGAGCCGCAGCGGCAGCTCGGCCGAGCTGGAGAGGTGGACCTGCCGGCGCACCTGCAGCTCCTCGACGTCGATGTCGGGCTGGTAGAAGCGGTTGAACAGCACCATGCCGTCGGCGCCGGCCTCGTCCAGCTTCGCGGCGAAGTGCGCGAGCGACGTGTAGTAGGGCGAGAGCTTCACCGCCACCGGGATGCGGACCGCCTTGCGTACCGCCTGCACCATCTGCACGGTGCGCAGCTCGATGGCGGCCCCGGGGTCGGCGGGGTTGCTGCCCAGCATGAAGACGTTCAGCTCCAGCGCGTCGGCGCCGGCCTGCTCGATGAGCGAGGCGTACTCCAGCCAGCCGCCCGCCGAGAAGCCGTTCAGCGACCCGATCACCGGGACCGACACCGCCTGCTTGACCTTGCGCAGGTGCTCCAGGTACTCGTCCGGTCCCAGGTGGAAGGCCTCGGGGCTGGGGAAGTAGGTGAGGGCCTCGGCGAAGGACTGGCCGTGGCTCTCGGTGTGGATGAAGGTCGCCACCTGCTCCCGGGCGATCTGCTCCTCGAACAGCGAGTGCATCACGATGGCCGCGGCGCCGGCGTCTTCCAGCCGGCGGACGGTGTCGAGGTCGTCGACCAGCGGCGACGCGCCCGGCATCAGGGGGTGCGGCAGCTTCAGGCCGAGGTAGGTGGTGCTGAGGTCCATGGCTCGCTCCTGCTCAGTTCTTCGCGGCCGAGGCCGGAACCTGCGCCGCGGCGGCCGCGGCCGCCTCGATCTCGGCGTCGGTGATCTGGGGCACGATCAGGTTCGACAGCTGCTTGTAGATGGCCACCCGCTGGCGGGCCTGCTTCTCGGCGGAGAGCAGCAGGCGCTTGAAGCGCACCGGGTCGAGCTTCTCGACCATCCGGAAGCGGGTCTCGTTGCGCATGTACTGCTTGGCCGCCACCTTGGGCTCGCCGGAGTCGAGCTGCAGCGGCGGCTGGCCCTGGGCCGCCCGGCGCGGGTCGAAGCGGTAGAGCGGCCAGACGCCCGAGTCGACCGCCAGCTTCTGCTGCTCGCAGCCGTACATCATGTCGTAGCCGTGGGCGATGCAGTGGCTGTAGGCGATGATCATCGAGGGGCCGTGGTAGCTCTCGGCCTCCTGGAAGGCCTTCACCGTCTGCACGTCCTTGGCGCCGAAGGCCACCCGCGCCACGTAGACGTGGCCGTAGGCCATCGCCATCAGGCCGATGTCCTTCTTGCCCACCTCCTTGCCCGCCGAGGCGAACTTGGCGGCGGCGCCCGTGGGCGTGGCCTTGGAGGCCTGGCCGCCGGTGTTCGAGTAGACCTCGGTGTCGAGGATCAGGACGTTGACGTCGCGGGTGGTCGACAGCACGTGGTCGAGCCCGCCGTAACCGATGTCGTAGGCCCAGCCGTCGCCGCCCACGATCCACACGTTCTTGCGCACCAGGTAGTCGGCGACCTGCAGCAGCCGCTGGGCCTCGGGCGTCTTCGCCTTGGCCAGCGCCTGCTTCAGCGCGGCCACCCGCTCGCGCTGGGCGGCGATCCCCGCCTCGCTCGACTGGTCCGCCTCCAGCAGCGCCTTGGCCAGGTTGTCGCCGACCATCCCGTTCACGCGGGCGAGCAGCGAGGAGGCCTGGTCGTTGAGCTTGTCGAGCGCCAGGCGGATGCCGAAGCCGAACTCGGCGTTGTCCTCGAACAGGGAGTTGTTCCAGGCCGGGCCGCGGCCGTCGGCGTTCACCGCGTAGGGCGTCGTCGGCAGGTTGCCGCCGTAGATCGAGGAGCAGCCGGTGGCGTTGGCGATGATGGTGCGGTCGCCGAACAGCTGCGTCATCAGCTTGATGTAGGGGGTCTCGCCGCAGCCGGCGCAGGCGCCCGAGTACTCGAACAGCGGCCGCAGGAACTGGCTGCCCTTGAGGTCGGGCTTCACCTCGGTGCGGCTGGGGTCGGGCAGCGAGAGGAAGAACTCGTAGTTCGCCCGCTCCTGCTCCCGGATCGGCGGCATCGGTGCCATGTCGATGGACTTGTGCTTGGGGTTCGACTTGTCCTTGGCCGGGCAGATCTGCACGCACAGGCTGCAGCCGGTGCAGTCCTCGGGGGCCACCTGGATCGTGTACTTCTTCCCCTTGAACTCGTTGCCCTTGAAGTCCAGCGACTTGAAGCCGTCCGGCGCGCCCTTCAGCGCGGCGGGCTCGTAGACCTTGGCGCGGATCGCCGCGTGCGGGCAGACGAAGGCGCACTTGTTGCACTGGATGCAGATCTTCTCGTCCCAGACCGGGATCTCGAGGGCGATCGCTCGCTTCTCCCACTGCGCGGTAGCCGTCGGCCAGGTGCCGTCGACCGGGAAGGCCGACACCGGCAGCAGGTCGCCCTTGCCCTCGATGATGGTGGCCTGGACGCGCTGGACGAAGTCCGGCGCCGCCGCGGGAACCGTCGGCCGCATCTTGACGGTCCCGGTCGGCTGGCCCACCGGGATCTCGTGCAGGTTCTCGAGGGTCTGGTCGACCGAGGCGAAGTTGCGCTTCACCACCTCGGCGCCCTTCTTGCCGTAGGTCTTCTCGATCGCCTTCTTGATCTCCTTGATCGCCAGCTCCCTGGGCAGCACGCCCGAGATCGCGAAGAAGCAGGTCTGCATGATGGAGTTGATGCGGTTCCCCATGCCCGTGTCCTCGGCGACCTTGTAGGCGTCGATGGCGTAGAGCTTCAGCTTCTTCTCGACGATCTGCTCCTGCACCTTGCGCGGGAGCTGCTTCCACACCTCCTCCCTGGCGAAGGGGGCGTTGATCAGGAAGGTGGCGCCGGGGACGGCGTACTCGAGCATGTCGTACTTCTCGAGGAAGCCGAACTGGTGGCAGGCCACGAAGCCGGCCTTCTTGATGAGGTAGGAGGAGCGGATGGGCCCCGGGCCGAAGCGCAGGTGGGAGATGGTGATGGCGCCCGACTTCTTCGAGTCGTACACGAAGTAGCCCTGGGCGTCGTTGTCGGTCTCCTCGGCGATGATCTTGATCGAGTTCTTGTTGGCGCCCACCGTGCCGTCTGCGCCCAGGCCGAAGAAGACCGAGCGCACCCGCTCGTCGGCCTCGATGTCGAAGTCGGCGTCCACCGGGATCGAGGTGTGGGTGACGTCGTCGACGATGCCGACCGTGAAGTGGTTGCGCGGGCCCTCTCGGCGCACCAGCTCGTCGAAGACCGCCTTCACCTGTGCCGGGTTGAAGTCCTTCGAGGACAGGCCGTAGCGGCCGCCGATCACCAGCGGGTCGACGGCGGGCGAGGAGAGGCCCGCCTCGCGCGCCTCGCGCAGGGCGGACACCATGTCGAGGTACAGCGGCTCGCCGACGCCGCCCGGCTCCTTGCAGCGGTCGAGGACCGCGATCGCCCGCACCGTCTTCGGCAGCGCGGTCGTGAAGTGCTTGATCGAGAACGGCCGGAACAGGCGCACCTTCAGCACGCCGACCTTCTCGCCGCGGGAGAGGAGGTTCTCGACGGTCTCGTGCGCCACCTCCGCGCCCGAGCCCATCATCACGATCACCCGCTCGGCCTGCGGGTGGCCGAAGTAGTCGAACAGCTTGTAGCTGCGGCCCGTGCGCTCGGCGAAGCGGGCCATCGTCTTCTCGACGATCTCGGGGCAGGCCAGGTAGAAGCCGTTGCAGGCCTCCCGCGCCTGGAAGAAGACGTCCGGGTTCTGGGCCGTGCCGCGCAGCACCGGCTTCTCCGGGTTGAGCGCCCGCTGCCGGTGGGCGGCGACCAGGTCGTCACGCATCATGAAGCGCAGGTCGTCGTCGCTGAGGGCCTCGATCTTGCGCACCTCGTGCGAGGTGCGGAAGCCGTCGAAGAAGTGCAGGAAGGGCACCCTCGCCTCGAGGGTGGCGGCGTGGGCGATGCAGGCGAGGTCGTGGGCCTCCTGCACCGAGCCCGACGCCAGCAGGGCGAAGCCGATCTGCCGGCAGGCCATCACGTCGGAGTGGTCGCCGAAGATCGACAGGGCGTGGGCCGCCACCGTGCGCGCCGCCACGTGCATGGTGAACGAGGTCAGCTCGCCCGCGATCTTGTACATGTTCGGGATCATCAGCAGCAGGCCCTGCGAGGCGGTGAAGGTGGTGGTGAGCGCACCGCCCTGCAGCGCGCCGTGCACGGCGCCCGCGGCGCCGGCCTCGGACTGCATCTCGACGACGTCGGGGACGGTCCCCCAGATGTTCTTCTTCCCATACGCCGACCATTCGTCGGCGAACTCGCCCATGTTGGAGGACGGAGTGATGGGGTAGATCGCGCAGACCTCGCTCACCCGATGGGCGACCGATGCCGCCGCTTCGTTCCCGTCCACCGCGATCGTGTTCCTCGTGGCCATCTCGACAATCCCTCCAGAGAGGTACGCGTGGTGCCTCCTTCCTGTTTGCACGATGCGCGCCATCCTGAGTCGGGCCGATTGGCGCACTCCGGCGGTGTTCCAGCCGCAACCTTTTCGGCCTCGATCCGATTGGGCGATTTGCTTGCGTCCCGTGCCGAGCACGACCCGTGTTTTGGGCCCCTTTCCTGCGGAACGCCAATTGCACGCTCGGCCCGCATGCCGGCCCTCCCAGAGGCACCGCGCGGGGATCTTCCTGTCCCCGCGGCCCCGCCGCCGCACCGCCGTGTGCTCGTCGTCGACGACGACGCGCGCGCCCGCACCGCGATCGCGCTGCTGCTGACGGAGGAGGGCTACGACGCCTCCATGGCGGCGGACGGCGAGGAGGCGAGCGGGATCCTCGCCTCGTGGCACCCCGATCTCGTGGTCACCGACCTCGACATGCCGCGGCTCGACGGGCGGGGTCTCTTGCGGCGCGTCAGGAGCATCCTTCCCCAGACGCCGGTGATCGTCCTCTCGGCCCGCGCCGCCGCCGAGGGCTCCGCGCTGGAGCGAATGGGGGCCGCGGGTTTCTTCCCGAAGCCGGTCCAGCTCGAGGAGCTCCTGGCCCGCATCCACGACCTGATCGGGCACTGATTTTGACTGTCCGCCTGCAGGCGCCGAGCGTATAGTGATCGACGACTGATGTCGTTGACGTCCTCCCCCCCAGGGAGGTTGAGATGAAGGCCATGTTCGATGCGCCCGTCCGGGCCAGCGCGGCGGGGCTCGACCGCATTCTCACCTCCGGCAACCCCACCCTGGTCGTGTTCGAGCAAGCCGACTGCGAGCCATGCCGGTCGCTCCGCCCGCTGCTGGACGAGCTCGCCCGCGAGTTCCGCGACCGCGTCCTGGTCGTCCGGGTGACCGACGCCGGCCAGGGCTGGCTGGCGGCCCGGTACCACCTGCTGTTCGTCCCGACGCTGCTGTTCTACCGTGACGGCTGCGAGTGCGCCCGCATCGCGGGCAACCCCGGCCCCGTGGCGATCCGGGAGCACCTCGAGTGGGTGCTCAACGGCGAGGTCCCACCGAACCCCGCCGAGGGCCCGCGCTACACGCTGTCGGCGCGCTTTGGCCCGGCGCGCGACGCACCGGCCGCGTCCGCCGGCCACTGACGACGGCGCCGCCGGCCTGGTCGCCGGCGGCCACGAGGTCGCGAGCGCAGGGGACGGCGGCAGGGTGCCACCGGCACGGGGAGGAGTTGCTGCACGGCCGCCTCTGCGGCTGGTACCGCGGCCCGGAGCACGAGGGCGGGAGCGGGACAGGCGTCGCCGCCAGGCCGATCGGGAGGAGGCGCTTCAGGATCGATCCGCCTCGAGCGTCGCAGCGGCCTCGCGCAGCGCAGCAAGCGCGTCCTCGAATCGGTAGCCCCTCACCAGCGTGCGCAGCGCCGAGGCGCGCTCGCCGAAGGCCGCCGCCAGCAACGACCCAGCCTCGTCCACGGCCGCCACGGCCTCGACGTCGTCCTGCTCGAGCAGCTTCGCGATGCGCTCGACGGCCGCCTTCAGCGCAGCGGGATCGACGGGACCGCTCGCGGCGGGTGCCGCGACCTCCG
>Ga0335069_10001722_pt1 | contig 34776 bp, 37 predicted proteins | sample Lox_Sample_11_FD_206714 | JGI IMG/M metagenome (GOLD analysis project Ga0335069, IMG submission 206714) | Soil microbial communities from Loxahatchee National Wildlife Refuge, Florida, United States - Lox_Sample_1.1 | ecosystem: Environmental > Terrestrial > Soil > Wetlands | place: USA... | reverse complement strand
AGCTCAGGCCCTCGGCGACTACAAACTCTACCCGCTGCCCGAGCCGGTTACCGTCGCAGCCAACCAGACGAAGCAGGTCCAGTTTCTCGACCAATCGGGCGTCGCCTTCGAGCGGCTCTATCAATATTCCGTGTACTCCGACGAACCGGATTCGGAGCTGCAAAAAGCTGACATTGTCCTACGCCTGCGCAACGACAAGGACGGTGGACTGGGTAAACCTTTACCGGCGGGCGGCGTTTCCGTTTTCGAGAAAACCCGGGACGGCATTCCAATTTTGACGGGACAGGATTCGATCCGCGACATGGCTGTCGGACTTCCTTTCGACATCAAGATCGGTCGTGCAATGGACATCCCCGTCGCGGCTCGCTTGGTGAACAGTACAACCTCCGGAAGAGGCCGCGACAGAAGACAGGACAACGAAATCGAAATCGTCGTTCAGAACAGGAAGGCAATATCGGTCGCATTCGAATTCCGCCAGGTGATGGCAGAGATGGAAATCGCCTCGGAATCCGAACCGCACGCCCTGCGATCGGGCTATGCGGCATGGGATTTCAGACTTGCGCCGGGAGAGCGGAAGATCTTGCGCTACGCCATCCGGCACCCGCTTTAAGTATGACGGGACTGTTAACGACCCGGCGCGGCGGCTATTGCCGCATTAAAATACCGAAAGGCCCCTTGCCTGCGACAGGGGTGTCCGGCCACGTTACGCGCCTGGGCGCCTACCCCGTCTTGAAACTGCCGTAAAGTTCGAGGAACACCCGCGCCCATGCTGGGAAATGTAATCTTGGAATATCTCGACGCATTCCTGCGCTGGGCCGGCCGCCATCGTCGTGGCCTCACGATCACGGGCGCGATCGTGCTGGCGCCGCTGTTCCTGATCTGGTTCGTGCCGCACCTGCTCGTGTGGTTCGCACCCAAGCTCGACATGAGCCAGGACCTCTATGCCGTCAATCGCCCCGTCGCCTTTACGTTCCTTGATGAGGAGGGCAACGAGGTCGGCCATCGCGGCGCCATCGTCGGCGACCGGCTGCATCTGTCGGACATGCCGGCCTATCTTCCGGCGGCGTTCATCGCAATGGAAGATCGCAGCTTCTACAGCAACGAAGGCATTTCGGTCAGCGGCCTCATCCGTGCTGCGATCGAGAATTTCCGTGCCGGCCATGTCGTTGCCGGCGGTTCGACCATCACCCAGCAGACGGCCAAGATCGTTTTCCTGAGCCCGAAGCGGACTTATGCCCGCAAATATCAGGAGCTGCTCGATGCCGCGGCGCTGCAGAAGTCGCTCTCGAAGCAGCAGATCCTCGAGCTCTACCTCAATCGCATCTATCTCGGCTCCGGCGCCTATGGCGTCGACGGCGCGGCGCATGTCTATTTCGGCAAGTCCGCGCGCGAGCTGACACTTCCCGAAGCGGCGATGCTCGCCACGCTCACGCGGGCACCTTCGGCATTCTCACCGCGGCGCGATCTCGCCGCCGCACAGCAGCGCGCGGACACCGTGCTGCAGTCGATGGTGGAGACCGGCGCCATCACGAAGGAACAGGCCGCCGACGCGCGCGCCCATCCCGCCGTCGTCGTCGATCGCACGGCCGTCGACGAGCGCAACTATTTCCTCGACACCGCCGCCGACGAAGCCCTGAACCATGTCGACACCAGCGGTCGCGGATCGATCAACGATCTCATCGTGCACACGACGCTGATGCCGCATCTCGAGGACGCCGCACGCCGCGCCGTCGCCAAGACGCTGAACGCCAAGGGCCGCAAGCTGCATGCCAGCGAAGCGGCAGCCATCGTGATGAAGCCGGACGGCGCGGTGGCCGTGCTGCTCGGCGGGCGGGACTACGACGAAAGCGTCTTCAACCGCGCGACGCAGGCGAAGCGGCAGCCCGGCTCCGCCTTCAAGCCGTTCGTCTATCTCGCCGCGCTCGAGAACGGCATGACGCCGGAGGATGTGCGCGACGACGGCCCGGTCGACATCGACGGCTGGACGCCGACCAATTACGGCGGCCGTTCGTACGGCACGGTGACACTTGCCGAAGCGCTCGCCCATTCGATCAACACGGTGACGGCGGGGCTTGCGCAGGAAGTGGGCGTGACAACCGTCGTCGACGCCGCGCATCGTTGCGGCATCATTTCGCAGCTGACGCCCAACGCATCTCTCGCGCTCGGAACGTCGGAAGTGACCCCGATGGAATTGACGACCGCTTACGCGACCTTCGCGTCGGGCGGCTATCGCGTCTATCCCTATTTCGTCACGGAAGTGGACGACGCCGGCGGCCATGTCCTCTACAAGCGCAAGCCGCCGACGCTGCAGCGTGTGGTCGCCACACACGTCAATCGCGACCTGACCGCGATGCTTTACGGCGTCGTGACGAGCGGTACAGGGCGCGGCGCCGCGATTGTCGGCCACGAAGCCGCCGGCAAGACGGGGACCACTCAGGACTATCACGATGCCTGGTTCGTGGGTTTCACCGCGGATTATGTGGCGAGCGTCTGGGTCGGCAACGACGATTCCACGCCGATGAAATCGGTGACCGGCGGAAGCCTTCCCGCCACCATCTGGCACGACATCATGACGGTCGCCGAGCACGACTTGCCGTCGACGCCGCTCGACAAATCTGTGCCGGAAGCGCCGAGCGACCAGAGCGGTGTCGAAACCGCCGGCGACACGGAAAACGGTTCAGGGCCTCCGAGCTCGGATGACGAATCCGGCCCTTCGCGCGCCGCGCCGCAGCAGGCGCCGTCGTTCTGGAACTGGATCTTCGGCCGCCAGCCGCAACAACAGCAGCCGTCGAATCCCGGCGGGCAGTCCGGCGATCAGGATGATTCCGGCAATCAGGGCAATCCGCACCAGAGCAGCGTGGATGCTCCGACGCAGCGCCGCTACGGACAAAATCAAATGTATCGGGGCGGCATGCCGCCGGGCTCGCAAGGCTACTACCAACCCTATGATCCGCCGCCGCCCGGCTACGGCCCTCGCTTCAGCGGCCCGCCCGGTTACGACCAACGCTCGCCGGCGCCGCCGCCGCAGTATCGCGCCGGCCCACCGCCCGACGACGACAGCGACGACGACAACGGCCATTGACGTTGCTATAAGGCGCGGCGCTTTTCGATAGTCGCTGCATGAATCCGGTCGTGAGGATTGTCGTCGTCGCCGTCACCGGTATCGTGTTGGGTCTTTTCGCGACCTGGATCACGATGCGCGGCCTGCCCGGGGCGGTTTCGAGCGGCGTATGGGTTACCAATCTCACCACGGGCAGTCCGGCGAGCGACCCCTACACGCGCGCCCGCGTGGCGCTGCATGGCCTCTTCGCGCTCAATCGCAACGAGACGATCTACTACACCGCGACGAAGGATGACGGCGGCGAAAGGCTCGACGGCAAGTGCCGATACGAGCTCCGCGGCCGCGATCCCAATGCCCGCTGGTGGAGCATCACCGCTTACGGCGGCGACGATTTCCTGATTGCGAATCCGCAGAACATCTATTCCGTCTCCGCCACGAGCGTCGTACGGGGCAAGGACGGAAGCTTCTCCGTCGCGGTCGGCGGCGCGCGCGGGCCCGGCGCGAACTGGATCCCGGCGGGAGACGGCGCCTTCTCGCTCACGTTGAGGCTCTACAATCCCGGCCCCGAGGTCGCGCTCGATCCCTCGCAGGCCGCGCTGCCGTCGCTGAAACGGATCGGGTGCCCATGAACGAGAAGAGACAGGAATGGCTGTTCTGGGGCGCTGTGACCATTCTCATAGCGGCGATCGTGCATCTGGGTACCGTCTGGCTCTTGCCGCGCGTGGTGATGATGCGGGCCCTCGACCGCCTCGGCACCCCCAACACAATGCATGTGGGCCACCGCCCCGACGCCACATCGCGCACCATTGTGCGGCCGAGCCCGGACATTCTTTACGCGACCTGCCCTTATGACCTCTCGAAAGGCCCGTTGCGGCTGACGGCGCCGGTGGTGCGCGCGAATTACTGGTCGGTGTCGGCTTTCGATGGGGCGACCAACAATTTCTTCGTCAAGAACGATCAGCAGACGACGGGCAATTCGCTCGAGGTGCTCGTCATCCGGCGCGGCCAGACCTGGCCGGCGCTCGACAACGCGGTGGAGCGCGTCATCCTGTTCTCGCCGTCAGAACGAGGACTACTCCTCATCCGCGCCGTGATCGACAGCGACAAGCATCTGCCGGCGCTCGAGGCGGCGCTGAATGGAGCCCGTTGCGGGACGGTCGCCTCCGCCAAAAAGTTGCGCTAAAGCTCTCGGCGCCATCAAACGGAGCCGGCGGATGCGGGGCATGAGATTTCTTGCGGCAATGTGCGCAGCCATGGTGCTGGCGGGCGGCGCGGCACGGGCTGCGTCCCACATCACCTTCGTGACGGACTGGAAAGCGCAAGCCGAGCATGGCGGCTTCTACGAAGCGCTCGCGCTCGGTCTTTACAAGGCGCACGGGCTCGATGTCGCGATCCGGGAAGGCGGCCCGAGTGTCAACGTGCCCCAGCTGCTGGCGGGCGGCGCGGCCGATTTCGGCATCGGCTCGAACGGTTTCATCCCGCTCAACATGGTGCGCGCCGGCGTGCCCGTCAAAGCCGTGATGGCAGTCTTCCAGAAGGATCCGCAGGTCCTGATCACCCATCCGCGCTCCGACGTGAAATCGCTGGCCGATATGAAAGGCAAGCCGATCATGATCGCGGATGCTTCGACGGTCGCGTTCTGGCCGTGGCTGAAGGCGAAATACGGCTTCAGCGACACGCAGATCCGCAAATACACGTTCAATCTCGCACCGTTCCTCGTCGATGCGAAAGCGATCCAGGAAGGCTATCTGACGTCGGAGCCCTACACGATCGAACAGCAGGGCCATTTCAAGCCGCAGGTGTTCCTTCTCGCGGACAATGGCTATCCCGGCTACGCCAATATGGTCGTGGTGCCGCAGAAATGGATCGCGAACAATCCGGCGGCGGTGCAGGCCTTCGTCGATGCGACGCGCGAAGGATGGAAGCGCTATCTCTTCGGCGATCCGGCACCGGCCGATGCGCTCATAAAAAAAGACAATCCCGACATGACCGACGCTCTGATCGCGCAGGCCATCGCCAAGATGAAGAGTTACGGCATTGTCGAGTCGGGCGATGCGGTGAAGGCCGGTATCGGCGACATGACGGATGTGCGCTGGAAGGTGTTCTTCGACACGATGGCGTCGGAAGGGCTTTATGCGAAATCGCTGCCGTACAAGAACGCCTACGATCTGCGCTTCGTGACGCCGCATCGTTGAGATGACCGCACTCGTCTCTCTCGTCCGCATCGCCAAGACCTTCGAGAACGGCACGCAGGCATTCGGCCCTCTCGATCTTGCGGTCGACGCCGGTCAATTTGTTTCGCTTCTCGGACCATCGGGCTGCGGCAAGTCGACGGTGTTGCGCGTGATCGCAGGGCTTCTGGCACCGAGCGCGGGGACCGTGTCATTTCCGCAATCCCGTCCCGAGATCGGCTTCGTCTTCCAGGAGCCGACGCTGATGCCGTGGCGCAGTGCGCTCGACAATGTGCGCCTGCCGCTCGAACTCAAAGGCGTCGCGCGTGCCGATGCGGAAATGCGCGCGAGGGAAGCGATCCTGCGGGTCGGTCTTCAGGGCTTTGAAGCCGCTTTCCCGCGCGAACTTTCGGGCGGCATGAAGATGCGCGTGTCGATCGCGCGCGCGCTCGCCGCCAAGCCGAAACTTCTTCTGATGGACGAGCCATTCGCGGCGCTAGACGAACCGACACGGCAGGCCCTGAACGACGATCTTCTGAAGCTCTGGCGGGAGGACGGGCTCACCGTGATCTTCGTGACGCACAGCGTCTTTGAAAGCACCTATCTTTCCACGCGAGTGGTGGTGATGACGCCGCGCCCGGGCCGGATCGCCGCCGAGATTTCGCTCGATTTTCCGCATGCACGCAGCGAAGCCTTTCGCCTGTCGCCGGAATTCTCGAAGGCCGCCGCAGAAGTGTCCGCAGCGCTGCGCGGAGCACATGCATGAACACCGCTCTGCGATACGCGACACCCGTGCTGCTCGGCATCGTCGTGCTGGCGCTTTGGGAATTCACCGTCGACCATTTCGGCATTCCGCCTTACGTGCTGCCCGCGCCGTCCGCGATCGCCGCCGCATTCGCGGACAATTTCTCCTCGCTGATGGCGTCGCTGTGGACGACGCTACGCGTGACGCTGGAAGCCATGGTCGCGGCTTTCGTCGGAGCCACAGCGCTTGCGGTTCTCTTCTCGTTGAGCAAGGCGATCGAAAACGCCCTTTATCCCTACGCCGTCGTGCTGCAGGTGACACCCGTCATTGCGATCACTCCGCTCATTCTTCTTTGGGTCGGTTTCGAGCGGATCAACATCGCGCTTGTGATCATCGGCTTCATTGTCGCGTTCTTTCCGATCCTGTCGAACACGACGATCGGCTTGCGCTCGACCGACCACAATCTGATCGATCTTTTCCGCCTCTACGGAGCCTCACGGTGGCAGATCTTATGGAAGCTGCAGCTTCCTTCGTCTCTGCCGTATCTGCTGGGGGCCATGAAAATTTCCGGAGGCCTCGCGCTCGTCGGCGCCGTCGTCGGCGAGTTCACCGCAGGCTCGGGAACGGCGACCGGCCTTGCCTGGCGCATCACCGAAGCCGGCAATCGCCTCGAGATCGCGAAGATGTTCGCGGCGCTCGCGCTGCTCGCCGCGCTCGGCATCGCGATCTTCTCGCTGCTCACGCTTCTCGAATGGGCGCTGCTGCACCGCTGGCACGAAAGCGCGCTGAAGAAAGACCAGTGAACTAGGCGACGGAAGGAACAATTCTGGCAAGGACGTCGCGCGCGCCTTCGATCGCGATGCCCGCGGCCGATGCAGCAGCCTTGTCGAGCTTGCCCGCGAAGAATTCGAGCAGCTTTTCGGGCTTTCCGGTGACGGTCGCGTCCGCCTGTTCGGGCGCGCCCAAACGAACCTTCACCGCGCCGCTCGACAATTCGATCGCAAGCGATTCACGCCCGGCGCGGACCTCGATGCTCGCGTCCCGCTCGCGCGGCGTACGATCCTTCAAGAAGATCTTCAACGGCAGGACAAGCCAGTGCGGCTGCGTCGCCGCCCCTTTCGCGCCGCGGGCGAGCAACGGCGCGCCCCACAGCCCGAGCTGGAGAATGGCCGGTTCGAGCGCCCGTCCCCGTTCGGTGAGCCGGAACAGCGTCGTCGCGACGGGCGGCGGCGCCTCCTCGCGCGCGACAATCCCGGCTGATTCAAGCTCGCGCAACCGTTCCGCCAGGAGGTTGGTCGCGATCCCCGGCAATCCTTTTTGCAGGTCCGTGTAGCGGCAGCCGCCGCGGATCAGAAGCTCGCGCACGATGAGAAGCGTCCAGCGGTCGCCCACGAGATCGAGCGCCGTCGCAAGGCCGCAATGTTGTTTGTAGGACCGCACGACTCCTTCTAGCCCATAAACTTTATAATATCAATCTTTCACTTGAAATAATAAAGCAACGGAGTCATGGTCCGCGGAGAGGCGCATTTGAAAGGCGATCGCCATGACACGCATTGTCCCGCGAATGCTTTACGCCGCCGCCGCGACCATCTTCCTGTTCGGCGGTCTCGCACATGCGGCGGTCTATTTCCGAAAGGCCGGGGCGGATATCGGCACCTCGAGCCTGAAGCTTTTCACGCAGACCGAGTTGAAGGCGCTCTGGCTTTGCGATTCGACCACGTTGTCCGCTCTGGCGATACTTTTCTTCTATCTGGCCGCGCGGCCGACAAGCGCTGACCGCGCGGTCGTTTCGCTGATCGCACTCGTCCCGGCTGGCACGACGTTTCTGCTTTATGCATTCCTGGGCGCGTTCTATGCAGCGCATCTTCTACTGGCCGCGACGGTCATGATCGCGGCGGCGAGCTTTTTCCAGCCGGACGCAAACCGCGCGCTTTCGCCGGTGGCCACGTGACGCTCGAACTGTTCGGCGCGGCGCGCTCCGTCTTCGTGCGGACGACCCGGCTCGCGCTCGAGGAAAAGGGTGTGCCCTATCGGCTGATCGCCACGGCGCCACACACCCCCGAGATTCTCGCGCACAATCCATTCGGAAAAATTCCCGTCATGCGGCACGGCGATGTCGTGCTGTTCGAGTCGCTCTCCATCATTGTCTATGTCGACCGGGTCTTCGACGGACCCGGGCTTCTCCCCGACGATCCGCAACGCGCGGCCCGCACCGTGCAATGGGCATCGGCCATCAATGCGAGCGTGTTTCCGGAGCTCGTAGGCTACATGCAGGCCAACGCTTTTCCGTCCGGACGGAACGGCGCGCGCGAGCCGGCCGTCATCGACAGCCTCGTTCCGCGGGTCAAAGCGCAACTGGCCATTCTCGATGCGGCCGTTGCCGAGACGGATCATCTCGTGGGCGACACGTTCACGCCGGCGGACATGTACCTCATGCCCATGCTGGCCTATCTTCGCGTCTTTCCGGAAAGTGCCGTGATGCTCGCGGCCTCTGCGAACCTCTCGCGATATTTCGAAAGGCACGCAGCGCGTGGGAGCTTCCGCGCAACGGATCCGGCGCGTTAGCCCGCTTTGATCGGCACCAGCTTCACGGTAGACGTGCCCTTAGCGAGCACTTCGCCCGCTTCGTTGAGCAGACGGCCTTCAAGGAAGCCGGTCGAGCGGCCGAGCTTCTCGATCCAGGCTTCCGCAATCACAAGGCCCGGCGCCGCAGCCTTCAGGAAGCTGATCTTGATCTCGAGCGACAACGGCGAGAATTCGCGCCGGGTCGCGGCGATCACCACATGGGCCATCGCGGCGTCGATCCAGCCGGTGACGAAACCGCCCTGCACGATGCCGCCCGAGTGGCACATGGCGGGCGTGGCGCGATAATGGATGACGGCCTTGCCGGCCTCGCCGTGATCAATGACACGCTCCAGGCCAAGGCTCTGCGACAGCGCCTCGGGCGCAGCATGCTGGTTCATAAACCCCTCGAAGCAATGGCGTTCGGCGCCTTTTTGTGGCCCGCTCGGCCGAAGTGCAAGGCTGTCCGCGCGAGACCAATTTTACTAGCATATCTTGTTCTTTCTCAAAAAACACACCTACCATGTGTAAAGCCTTGAATTCCCCGGGGACGCGTGTGATTTATCCTCCATGGCCGAGACCGATCAGATCCTGACCGCAAACCGCCTGCGCGACGGCGAAGTCGTATACTGGGCCGCCGGCCGGTGGGTGACCGAGCTCGACCAAGCCGAGGTTTTCGCGGAGGACGCCGCCGCCGAAAGCGCCCTCAAGGCGGCCGATGCGGCCGTGCGCGCCCGGCAGGTAGTGAACCCTTACCTCTTCGAGGTGCGCCGGGAAGGAGGCGCGCTCAAGCCCGTGAAGGAGCGCGAAATCATCCGCGCCGCGGGCCCGACCGTGCGCCCCGATCTCGGCAAGCAATCCTCCGAGGCCTTCGATGTATCGCTATGACGAGTTCGACGCGCGCGTCGTGGCCGACCGCGTCAAGCAATTCCGCTATCAGGTCGAGCGCCGGCTCGCGGGCGAGCTGACGGAGGACGAGTTCAAGCCGCTCCGGCTGATGAACGGTCTCTATCTCCAGCTGCATGCCTACATGCTCCGCATCGCGGTCCCCTACGGCACGCTGGCGCCGAAACAGCTGCGCATGCTCGCGCATATCGCCCGCAAATACGACAAGGGCTACGGCCATTTCACCACGCGGCAGAACATCCAGTTCAACTGGATCAAGCTCGTCGACGTGCCCGATGCGCTCGCCGATCTCGCCACCGTCGAGATGCACGCGATCCAGACGAGCGGCAATTGCATCCGCAACGTCACCGCCGATCATTTTGCCGGCGCCGCGCGTGACGAACTCGAGGATCCGCGCATCTTGGCCGAGATCGTGCGGCAATGGTCGACCCTGCATCCGGAATTCTCGTTCCTGCCGCGCAAATTCAAGATCGCCGTATCGGGCTCGGAGCACGATCGCGCGGCCGTCAAGTTCCACGACATGGGTGTCGAGATCATCCGGAACGACGAAGGCCGCGTGGGCTATCGCGTCTATGCCGGCGGCGGCATGGGGCGCACGCCCTATATCGGCCATGTCGTCGGCGATTTCGTCGAGAAGCAGGATATCCTCGCATTCCTCGAAGCGGTGATGCGCGTCTACAATCAGTCGGGCCGCCGGGACAATCTCTTCAAGGCCCGCATCAAGATCCTCGTGAACGCGCTCGGCCCTGAGGAAATGCGCCGCCAGGTGATGCGCGAATTCAAAGAGATCAAAGCGTCCGGCGCGCTCGAAGTGCCCGCCGAGGAGCTGGCGCGCATTGCACAATACTTCGCGCCACCGGCGTTCGAGGTCTTGAGCGACAATGCGCCCGATTATGAGGCGGCGCGCGCGGCGAGCCCGGCGTTCCACGCGTGGACCGAAACGAATGTCACGCCGCATCGCGCGCCCGGCTACGCCATTGCGACGATCTCATTAAAACCCATCGGTGGCGTCCCCGGCGATGCCACGCATGAACAGATCGACGCGCTCGCCGATCTTCTCGACGAATTCGGCATGGCCGAGCTGCGCGTGAGCCACGAGCAGAATCTCGTGCTGCCGCATGTGCGAAAAAAGGACCTGCCGGCGATCTTCGCAAAGCTCGACGCGCTCGGGCTTGCCACGCCAAATGCCGGATTGGTGACGGATATCATCGCCTGCCCCGGTCTCGACTATTGTGACCTCGCCAATGCGCGCTCCATTCCGATTGCGCAGAAGATCTCGGAACGCTTCGCGGACCTCGATCGCCAGCACGATATCGGCGAACTCAAGATCAAGATTTCCGGCTGCATCAATGCCTGCGGCCATCATCATGCCGGCCATATCGGCGTGCTCGGCGTCGACAAGAAAGGCGTCGAATATTACCAGCTGCAACTCGGCGGCTCGGGCGCCGAAGATGCGAGCATCGGCGATATCCTGGGCCCGGCCTTCGGCAAAGACGAAATCGTCGACGCCGTCGAAGGCGTGATCGGCGTCTATCTCGAGCGCCGCGAGAAGAACGAACGCTTCCTCGATACGGTCCGCCGCGTGGGCATCGAACCCTTCAAGGAACGCGCCTATGCGGGATGGGCGTTTCACATATGACCGGAGAAAAGCAAGCACCGAACGCTTCAGAAGGCATATCCCTGCGGCTTATCAGGGACGGCGCGTTCGTCGAAGATCAATACGTGACGCTTGGAGACGACGATCCCCAGCCGGCCAACGGGACAATCGTTTCGCTCGCCCGCTTCGAGAAGGAGCGCGATGCGCTTGTCGCGCGCAACGCGCCGTTGGGAGTCCGCCTCAAATCCGACGAGTCGCCGGAGCGTCTTGGCGAGGATCTCGAAAGGCTTTCGGTCATTGTCCTCGAATTTCCGAAATTCCGCGACGGCCGCGCCTTCTCCTGGGCGCGCATGCTGCGCACGCGGCTGGGCTTCAAGGGCGAGATCCGCGCCACGGGACATTTCCTCTACGACCAGCTCGCCCATATGCGGCGCGTCGGCTTCGACGCTTTCGAAGTTCGCGAAAACTTCACGCTCGATGAGTTTGCGCGGGCGATGGGCGAGATGACTTATGTCTATCAGCCGTCGGCGGACGGACGTCGAACCATTCGGGAGTTGCGGGCGCTCGCTCGCACTTGACCCGCCCCCCCACGGGTCCTAAGACGCGACCCGCGATCTTTTTCCGGGCCCCGCGCGACATGAACATTGCTCCCGTGCACGCCGATACGCTGCCGCGCTTTGCGACGATCGAGGACCTGATCAAGCGCGAAAAGCCGATCGAGCCGGTCTATGCCCTGCATCCGGAGAAGTTCCGCACCGCCGCGAAGCGCTTTCTCGACGCGTTTCCGGGCGACACGCTTTTCGCGATCAAGGCGAACCCTGCGCCGCATGTGCTCGAGCAGGTCCACGCCGCCGGCATCCGCCACTTCGACACGGCCTCGCTTGCCGAAATCGAAAACGTCAAGACGCGCTTTCCCGATGCCCATTGCCACTTCATGGCACCGGTGCGCGCGCCGGGGGCTGCGCATGCTGCCTTCACCAAATATGGCGTCCGGGATTTCGTGGTCGATTGCGACTATGAGCTCGACAAGCTCCTCGCAGAGACCAAGGGCGGGCCGTCCTTGCGCGTCTTCGTGCGGATCGCCACGCCGCTCGGCGGCGCGGTGCTCGAGCTGTCGAGCAAGTTCGGAACCACGCCCGATGATGCGGCGCGGCTCCTGAAGCGGGTCGTCGAAGCCGGCGCGACGCCGGCGCTGACCTTCCACGTCGGCTCGCAATGCCTGTCGCCGTTCTCCTATGCGCAGGCGATCGAGATGGCGCGCCGCACCGAGACGACCGCCAGCGTCAAGATCGCGGCACTCGACATCGGCGGCGGCTTTCCCGGTCCCTATCAGGGCAACGACGTGCCGCCCTATCACTGGTATTTCGACACGATCCGCGAAGCCTTGGCGACGCTGCCGGAAGGCGAGAAGCTCCCGGTCATGTGCGAGCCGGGCCGCGCGCTGGTGGCCGAAGGCGTTTCGCTGGTGACGCAGGTGATCTTGCGCAAAGGCGACAAGCTCTACATCAACGACGGCATCTACGGCAGTTTCGACGAGCTGACGCTGCCGGGTTGGACGGCCGACTATCCTATTCGCGTCTTTGCCGTCGACGCCAAAGGTCGTGTGCTGGCCGAGCAGAACGGCAACAAGCCGTTCCGGGTTTACGGCCCCACCTGCGACACGCTCGACGTGCTGCCGCGGCCCTTGATGCTGCCCGCAGAGATCGGGCCGGGCGATTTCATCGTCTTCGACGCAATCGGCGCCTATTCCGTCGCCGTGCGGACGAATTTCAACGGCTTTTTTCCCGATCGCTGGGCGGTCGTGGGGAACTGACTAGCCCGGCGCGCCGCAATGCGCGCGTATGTTGTTGTCGAGTTCTCCGACAGCCGCTGCCAAGGCTCGATTCAGGGATCCTTGGGCTTCCTCTTCCCCGTTCGCCCAGTTCGCGCCTTCGTCTCTTCCGCGCACGATCTGAGTGTCCAACTCTTTGTCGCCTCGGCTGTAGACGGCGCGAACCACGACGTTCGAAGATTTCTGGGTGTTTTGCACAAGGATGTAAGCCTTCACCAGCTCGACGCGCAGCGTGAGTTGAGCATCCGCATCCACCAGACGCAGCCGGCCATCCTGCTTGAGCGCTTCGAGCGCTGAGCGGAGCCAGGCAACGCTGTCGGACGCGTGGACGCTGCGCCCGATCATCATACCCAGATCGTTCGGGTCAGGCCGGATATCACGAACGTCTGCCAATCTCACCGTGCATTGGGGACCATCATCGACCATCCGGCGCGTAGGCCCGTCGAAGGTCGCCGGCTTCACGGTCGCCGGGGCCGTCGAGGACGGTGGGAACAGCGGCATGGACTGCGGCGAAACCGTGATCGGTGTCGTCGCGCAGCCATCCGCCATCCCGGACAGCAGCACCAGGATCGCCAGACGCGAGAGCCGCACGATCAGAAGTTCCCGATTTTGAGATACTTGATCGAACCGTCCTTGTAGCGGAACGCCTCGCCGTCCCGGTCCTGGCTGAGGACCATCGCAGTTTTTCCGCACTGCGCTTCGGACGGCGAGATGCCGCATTCCGTGACCTCGCCTGACAGCCCAGCGGCCACATACGGTGCATTTGCGGGCGGTCCGACATCGCTCTCGGCCCTCTGCAGGTCGTCGATCAAAAGCGGTGCGAGCTTTCTCGCTGCCATGGTCAACGCGGCCCGAGCAGCGCTGGCGTTGTCAGCGCTCCATTCGGCGATGTTGTGGTTGCGGTCGCCGGTCGTACTCACATGCGCCTCGAAGATGAAGCGGTTGCGATAGAGCGCATTGCTGAGCGCCACCGGTATTTTGTCGTCATGTTTTGCAGCACGCAGCGCGCGGAGTTGATCGTTGTTCGGTATGAGGGCGGCCTGCAGCGTCACGAGCATTTCGTCGCCGTCGTTCGACAGCCGATAATCTGCAAGCACGAACAGTATGGCCGATGCCCGGGACGCGGCCAGTGTCTTGTCGAGATTGTCATTGCTGACATCACGGACGACGGTGAAACTGCTGCCTGCGTGCAGCCACGCCACCTGCGCCAGCGAAGCTTTCAATTCCGTTTGCAGCGCGTTGTCGAAGCTGTAATCGACCAAGGCATTGCGGAGAGGCGTAACCGCGGTTTCCGCCTTCGAGGTGCGAACGCTGTCGATACCCGTGTCGATAAGCGCGCCCAGGAGGCCGCCCCCAAGGCCGGTCGAGGCGGCGGTCGAATGAGGTACGAAGACGTAGATCTCGCTCTGTTGAATGGGCAGTACGACGTCGGTCGCCTCGAGATCGCTGCGTGCGGCCGTCGAAAGCGGCTGGTGGACGGGTATCTGTCCCGCACACGCAGCCAACAACATAGATGACAAAATGATGATCAGCTGCGTGCGTTGCGCGCGCATTGTGTCCCCCCAGCCCCTTTGCGGACAAGCCGCGATTGCCAATTACCCCGGCCGCGACAAGCCCCGACACTCTCGCTGCGCGCATAGGAGGCTACGAAATTACATTCGACCGTGCAAGCCGTGTTCAATGATGTGCGTTGGCAGACCGGACCGCGCACCAAATATTTACATCTCAGCCTTAAACCACTATTCGGGAACAAAACCCATGTCGGACGTACGCGAGCGCCTTACGCGTCTCATCGAACTGGCGAGCGAGAATGCGCCGGAAAAGCAGGCGGCGCTGGCTTTCGAGCTTTGCGATCTCCTGGTCGACTGGCCCCCACGCTATCCGCAAATCATGCGCGAGCCCTTCGAGGCGCTGCTCGAGAAAGTCCTGCGTCGTCTCGACGAGACGACGCGCCGCCTCATTGCCACGCGGCTCAGCCAGAATTCCGAGACGGCCGTCGCGCTCCTGAATGAATGCTATCTGGATGTTCCCGCCAAGGCGCGCAGCATGATCCTCGAGCGCAACCAGACACCGGGCGATGATGAGCCATCCCGCGTCGATCTCGAAGCCGAAGCACGGCTGATCGCGGCGGCGCGGCAGATGGGACCGATCGAATTCACGCACCAATTCGCGGAATTCTTCGGCGTGTCGCCGATGATGGCGCAGTCGATCCTCGAGGACGTAAGCGGGGATGCACTGGCGGTCGCATGCAAGGGCATCGGCATGCGGCGCGTGACCTACTCTACGCTGGTCGTCTTTGCCGCCGGCCGCACGGGTGCAGGCGCCGACGCGATCTACGACCGTCTCGCCGTGTTCGACGCTATCCCGGAAACCGGCGCCCGCCGCATGCTCGGCCACTGGCGCAAGGAAGCCGCCGCCTCCCGCGCGGCGTGAGGTCTAGGACTCCGCGTGCACATCCGCGCGTTCGCGGGTCTTGGCGAAACGGATGTTGGGGAACTTGTCGGACGCGTAGCCGACTTCCCAATTGCTCTTGGCGAGGAACACCGGCGCACGGTCGCGATCCTCTGCCGTCTGGCCACGATAGATGGCGAGGAATTTCTCCATGTCGGCGTCGGAGCCTGAAATCCAGCGCGCTGTCTCGTAGGGCGAGGTTTCGAGATCGGCATCGAGGCCATACTCGTTTCTGAGGCGGCTCTTGAGCACGTCGAGCTGCAGCATCCCGACGACGCCGACGATCCATTGCGCGCCGATCATCGGCTTGAAAACCTGCGTCACGCCTTCCTCGGCGAGGCTTTCGAGCGCGCGGGTTAGATGCTTTTGTTTCATCGGGTCGCCGAGTCGCACGCGCCTCAGGATTTCCGGCGCGAAATTCGGGATGCCGGTGAAAACGATGTCGCCCGATTCCGACAGCGTGTCGCCGACGCGCAAAACACCGTGATTGGGAATGCCGATGATGTCGCCCGGCCATGCCTCGTCGACCGTCTCGCGTTCCTGCGCGAAGAAGAGAATGGGATTGTGGACGCCGAGCGTCTTGCCCGAGCCCGACTGCTTCAGCTTCATGCCGCGCCGGAACTGGCCCGAGCACAGGCGCAGGAATGCCACGCGGTCGCGATGGTTCGGATCCATGTTCGCCTGCACCTTGAACACAAAGCCCGACACTTCGTTTTCGCTCGGCTCGACGATGCGGCCCTTGGCTTCCTGCGCCCGGGGACTCGGAGCGTATTCGGCGAGCGCGCCGATCAGTTCCCGGACGCCGAAATTCTTCAGCGCGGAGCCGAAATAGACGGGCGTCAGATGGCCTTCGTGATAGCGATGGGCCTCGAAACGCGGCAGGCCCGCCTGCGCCAGCTCGGCTTCTTCTTCCAGCTTGGCGAAAACATCTTCCGGGAGCGCCGCTTTCATCGCGTTGGCGCCGATCCGCTCGTTCGTGCCGAACACGACAAACTCGTCCGAATAGAGGTCGAGCACACCTTTGAAGTTCAACCCCATGCCCGCGGGCCACATCATCGGCGCGCATTCGAGCTGGAGCTGGTCGGAAATCTCGTCGAGCAGTTCGAGCGGATCGCGCGCCTCGCGGTCCATCTTGTTGACGAAGGTCACGATGGGGATGTCGCGCAGGCGGCAGACCTCGAAGAGCTTGCGGGTCTGGCTTTCGATGCCGCGCGCGGCGTCGATCACCATCACGGCGGAATCCGCCGCCGTCAGCGTACGATAGGTGTCCTCGCTGAAATCCTCGTGGCCCGGCGTGTCGAGCAAATTGAAGACGGCACCGCCATATTCGAAGGTCATCACGGCGCTGGTGACGGAGATTCCGCGCTCCTGCTCGATCTTCATCCAGTCCGAGCGTGCGCGCCTGGCTTCGCCGCGTGCTTTCACCTGCCCGGCCGCGCGGATGGCGCCGCCGAGCAGCAGCAGATGCTCGGTCAGCGTCGTCTTGCCCGCGTCGGGATGCGAGATGATGGCGAAAGTACGGCGTTTCGCAGCTTCGGCGGCCGGCGTTCCGGGTTTGGCTTCGGTCATGGCGCGGCGGGGTTAGCACGCACGCCGCCAGGTTTCAAACCACCGGCTCGTCGACAAAAGTCCGCCCCTCGCGGTCTTCGATTTCCACGATCCACACGTCGGGATCGAAGCGCGTCTGCTTCTCGAAATACTTGGCCGCCGCTTCCTCGCTTGCCGCATCGCCGATCGGCTTGACCCACACGAGCTCGCCTTCGCCGCGGCGTGCCTGGGAGAGGACCGCGGATGTGCCGTCGAGCTTCGAAATCTTGAGCAGAATGGCGCCCGCTTCTTCCGAGCCCTTGCGCACGACGAAGGCCGCCGCGCCCGCCACTTCCGCCCGCCTGATCAATGCCCGCACGAATATCCCCGCCTTGAGGCGCGGGATCATGCGGCACCCTTGAGCGTATCCTGCGGCACCGTGCGCTCGCCGTTCGCGTTCACCGCCGCAAAGGGTAGCACGACGGCGACGGTCGTGCCTTCGCCGAGCGTCGAGCCGATCGTGACTTCGCCGCCGTGCAGCGCCGCCAGCGCTTTCACCAGCGCGAGCCCGAGACCGGTGCCTTCCTGTGAGCGCACATGCTCGCCTTCGACCTGCTCGAACGGCTGGCCGAGCCGTTTCAGATCCTCAGGCCCAATGCCGACGCCGGTATCGGACACGGCCAGCACGATGCCCTGCGGCGTTCGCGCCGTCACCACACGCACCTCGCCGCCGCGCGGCGTGAACTTGACGCCGTTGGTCAGGAGATTGACCAGCACCTGTTTGACGGCGCGCTTGTCGGCGAAGATTGACGCCGTATCGGGCGACACCCGCATCCTCAGCGCGACCCCCTTGCGATCGGACTGCAGCTTCACGAAGCGCACGGCTTGCATGACCACGTCGCCGAGATCGAAGACTTCTTCAGACAGCTCGAACTTGCCTGCCTCGATCTTCGACATGTCGAGAATGCCATTGATCAGCTCCAGCAGATGGCCGCCGCTTTCGTGGATCAGCCGCGCATATTCGAGATAGCGCGGCGAGCCGACGGGTCCGAACATCTCGTGCGTCATCACTTCGGAGAAGCCGAGGATCGCGTTCAATGGCGTGCGCAGCTCATGGCTCATATTGGCAAGGAAACGCGATTTGGCGCGATTGGCTTCCTCGGCCTGGTCGCGCGCCTCGATCAGCGCATGCTCCTGCGCCTTGCGCTCGGAGATATCTCGCGTCACGGCGACGATGTCGGCGGCTTCGCCTTTTACAACCGACGCCGGTCGGCAGCGCATCTCCGTCCAGAGATGGGAACCGTCGCCGCGCTTCAGGCGCACTTCCGCCGTGGCCGCGCGAGCGAAGTAGCTCGCCTCCACCAGCGCCGACTGCATGGTTTTGAGGTCGTCGGGATGGACCAGCGCCGCCGGGGCAAGGCCGATGAGCGAATCGGGCGCGCGCTTGAGCATGCTCTGTGCGGCGGGGCTCGCGAAGCGGATGCGTCCGTCCGCGCTGTGGCGCGTGATGAGGTCCATCGCGTTGTCGGCGAGGAAGCGATACATCGCGGCGCCATCGGCGGCAGCTTTGTCGGCGGCGCGCTGACGGTCTTGCGCCGCTATGGCGATGACCGCGGCCTGCATAATGGCCGAAAGCACGGAGAATGTTGTGAGCACCCAGGCCGGCGCCACGAGACGCGACGCCGGCAGCAGGTGGATTGCTTCGACTCCCGCGACGAGCGCAATGACGATCGCCGTCGCCGCTGTCGCGCGCCAGACCGATGCGCGTTCACCCGAGAGTGCCGCTTCAGCCGGAATCAGCGCGAACCAGATCACGAGCGGCGAAAGCATGCCGCCACTCAGGGCGGCCATGTAACCGACCAGCGCCGCGAAATTCGCAAGCGCCGACGTTTCGAGCATCGCGAGCGAGATCGGCGCGAAGGCGAGAAGCGCAAATATTCCCGGCGCCAGAAGGCCGGCGATCGCGATCCACTCCGAGAAATCGGGCTTTCCTACAAGGATCGCGAAGCCGAGCGACAAGACAGCGCCGATTCCTGCCTTTGCAGCCTGAACAGCCACGAACCGGCGACGGTCTCCACTGCTGTCTTCAATGCCCGGCATCGCAATCGTTTCAACTTTTTCCATGAACCGGTCGCTCACGGGTGATTGCGAGTCGTCTTTCGCATCCTGTGGTGCCGGAACTTAACGAAACTTGAAGGCCCGCGAACTTCGTTCGTTAATCTGCAAGGTTTTGAAGGCTATCACTTTAGACATTATTAACAATCATGGCGCGATTCCGGCGTCCGGCGCGACCCGCCGCAACAATGCGCAAGCCCGGCCGCCCGTCGATTCCGCCGAAAGATGGGGATAAGCGCCAACATCGCTGCGGCGCAGGCGTTCGGCAGCCAAGTCCGGAGTCTTTTCCGGAGCTCTGCGCGAGATTGCCGAAAATTTGAATCGAAGCTGTCTCAATCTCGACCGGCATTTAATTTGAGGTGCAACGGATAATGCGACACGGCTTTAGCGTTAGCCGAGAGAAGCCTCGCACTTAATGCGGTTCGCTCGAGTTTTACCGATCCGTTTCAGCCGACTGCAAAGCCAAGCGATCTAGATTTGCGCCCGGTACAGGGGTGAGTTGGTATGTTGTTCAGGGCGATTTTCTGGATTGGCGTTGTCGCCGTCCTGCTGCCGCGTGAGCCGGATCTCGGCTTGCCGCGCAGCGCGCGCGCGTTGTTGCCCGGGATGAAAAACGATACCAGCCTCGATTGCCGCGATTACGTCGAAAGCTGCACGGCGGCGCTCGGCGTCGTCGACACCTTCCAGTCCGTCGCCGTGAGGAGCCTCGCCCGCGTCAAGGCCGATATCGAGGCCGACGAGCGCGCTCACCCCTCCGATTGACAGACCTGGCCCTGTCCCGCCCAATCTCTGCAAAAGGAGATGGGCATGAGCGCCGCATTCGATCCCGTCGAACATGCCGTGGTTCCGAAGCGAAGATTCGCCGAGCTGCAGGTCGGCGAAATATTCCGCGCGCCGTCGCGCACTGTCACGGACGCCAATTTCGCCGCCTTTCAGGCCGTCAGCCTCGACAACCATCCGATCCATTACGACGTCGAATATTGCCGCCGCCAGGGCCATAGGGCGCCGCTCGCGCACGGCCTCCAGGTGCTGGCGTTCACGGCCGCGGGCGCAGGTTTGTTTCCCCATGTGATCGGCGAAAGCCTGATCGGCTTCATCGAGGTCAGTGCGAAATTCCTGAAGCCGGTGTTTCCCGGCGACACGCTCTATCCCGCTCTCACAATCACCGAGCTTGTGCAGCAGCGGACAACGGGCGTCGTCGCCATGCGCGCGACGGTCCATAATCAGGAGGCCCAGCTTGTTCTCGAAGGCACGCATCGCTATCTGATGCGTCTCTAGGGTGCCGTCTGGCTTGCTGCTCGCCGCCTTCCCGGCCAATCTGCCCCCGTTATCCGTACAAGGAACTCTGCGATGCGATGCGACGCGATCATGACCGTGAACCCGCCTTCGGTTCGCGATACCGAAAGCGTTGCCCACGCGGCCGCACAATTGATCGGCGGCCGGCATCTGGGACTTCCCGTCGTCGACGCCGACGGCGCTTATGTCGGAATGTTCGGTGCGGACGACCTTCTCGGGCTTGTCGTGCCGCGCGTGGCAATCGCGGGCGGCAATCTCGCGCCCAATCTGCGTTTTGTCGGCGACAATCCGAAGATCCTGGCCGAGCGTTTCAAGAATCTCGCGCAACGCCCAGTGGGCGACATCGCCGACCGCAACGCACTCACGCTCACGCCGGACACCCCACAAATCGAAGCCTTTCGCGTCTTCTGCCGCGGCCATGTCCCGCTTCCTGTCGTCGAGCCAAAAAGCCGCAAGCTGGTCGGCCTCGTGTCTTACTGGGATGTCATGGGCGTCGTTACGACCGGCGCTTAGACGGGCAACCTGCGCTCTGCTAGCCTCGCCGGATGCAGCGCAAGAACCCCCTTCGCATCGTCCTGATCGCCCTCGCAGCGAGCCTTCTTTCGGCCTGTATCTTCTTCCCCAGCGCCAAAGATCGGGCCCTGCGCAAGACGCCGTCTTTCAAGGAAGGCTATGGCGATGGCTGTGCAGCGGCGAGCACGCAAAGCTCGAACTACCGGGAAGGCCCCTATCGCGACAAGGCGCTTTACCAGTCCGACGCGGCCTACCGCGCCGGCTGGGCCAATGGTTACCAAACGTGCCGGGCGCCTCAGGACCTAGGCACGATGCCCGGCCAAAACCCGGTCCCGCAGCCGCTGCCCGGCCGCTGACACGATTCCGCAGCAAATCTGTCGGGCAACTTTGTCCAAAAGTTCGCAGGCGGAACTCCAATTGTTAATGCGATGTTAACCGGCCTGTTTGACACTTTCAGCGTACGGAGTAATATCGTCACGAAACATTCGTGCACAGAGCGCATGGTCCGTGCACGAACCAAAGGTGTAGCATCGGAGTGAGTGCGATGTTGGGTCACCTCGTTTTGGGCCGTTACAATTCGGATGGGGAGTCCAAGACCCTTGCCGCCCGCGAGGCCGGGTGGATGTCGAGGGTATTTCGCTCCATTTTCCGCAAGCGCCCCTGAACCGGATTACTGAGGCGGCGGCTGGCTGGTGAACACCAGCAGCTTCACGTCGTCTTTCGGCGCGAAATCGCTGCGGACATCTTCGAACGTCGCCGGTCCCGTCCGTTTCAGCGTTCCGCCCCAGCACAGCGACAACACATTGTCGGGCCTGAGCTTGTCGAGCGTCAGGTGAAAGCGCCCGATCGGGCCTTTCCAGTTGTTGCCCGTCTTCAGGATGTATTCCGTCGTCATCACGTTGAGGTAGCCGCCGGCATTGGGATTTTTCTTCCTGGCGGCGGCAATCAGGCGCGCGAGCGTCGCGCGCGCCGCTGCATCGAGACAAAAACCCTTCGTATAATAATTGCTGCCCTCCGAATTTTCCTTGAGATCGAGATCACCGAACAGCGATATGCCGGTCACGGGTTGATAGCTCTGCTCGAAGACGACCGACTTCCCCGCCGGAAAATGCTGGCGCCAGTAGAAGCGCGTGCGCACCGTCCAGTGCGGCAGCGCATTGTTGTTGCTGTCGAACTCGGCGAGATCGCCCGCAGTCAGAATTTTCCGCTTCGCCGGCGGCAGCGCGACCAGAAGATCGTAGCCGCGGCCGATGATGATATTGATCGGCAGGCCGACCGATTTGATCGTCGCCGTGACATCGCGGTCGCCGAGGAACGCCCTTTGCTCGACGGACACCGGAACGGCATGTCCGTCCTGCCTCACCTGGAAGCCCACGAAATTCACCGGATCGTTCGTCACCGTTCCGATCGGCGAATTGGAAAATTCCGCCGTGTTGATGTCGGGAAGCGGGAACGCGACGACCGTGTCGATATCCCTCGCGCTTTCGTTCTTGAAGACGAAGCGAATGTGCACATCCTTCGGACTGATCCGCAGATCTTCGTCCGTCATGCGGATCTCGGCCGACTGGGTGAACTCGATGCCGCCCATGCCGAGTGCGGCCGAACTGTCGTCAGCCGCGACTTCACTGGCAAAAAGCAGCGCCGCGCAGGCAACGCCCGCACAAAAAAAGGCTCGCATTGCTCCCCCGTGCCCCGCGCTCCTTGCGGGCCTAAAGCCTCACGAATATTGCCGCGGCGTCCACCATGGAAAATAGGGCGGCATGTCTCTCGACACTTTCTGCGGAAATCTCGCAGGCCGCTTCTCCAGAAAAGCAACCACCCCCTCCTTCACGTCGTCGGAACTGCCGCGGGAATATATGCCGCGGCTGTCGATCTTATGCGCCTCCATCGGATGGTCGAGTGCGGACAACCGCCATAGCATCTGGCGGATGAGTGCGACCGAAACGGGCGAAGTGTTGTCGCGGATTTCGGCCGCCAGCGCGTAGGCTCGCGGCAGGAGTTCTTCCGGCTTCACCACCTCCTTGACGAGATTTCCCCTGAGCGCCTCCTGCGCGTCGAACACGCGGCCCGAGAAGCACCAGTCGAGCGCCTGGGCGATGCCGACGATCTTGGGCAGGAACCAGCTGGAGCAGGCTTCGGGTACGATGCCGCGCCGGGAGAAGACGAAGCCGAAGCGCGCCTGCTCGCTGGCGATGCGGATGTCCATGGCGAGCTGCATCGTGGCGCCGACGCCGACCGCCGGACCGTTCACCGCGGCTATCACAGGCTTGAGGCATTCGAAGATGGCCAGTGTCAGCCGCCCCCCGCCATCGCGCACGCGCTCATCACTCCAGTCGATCTCGGGGCCTGCCCCGGCGTTGCGGTCCGGTCGGGTGCCGGGATCGAATGTTGCAGCGCCGGCCGATAGATCGGCGCCCGCGCAGAAAGCTCGCCCGGCGCCGGTCACGACCACGACGCGGACGCCATCATCGGCACTCGCTTTTTCGAAGGCGTCGATCAGCTCGCTCATCATCGTGCCCGTGAAGGCATTGAGCTTGTCGGGACGGTTGAGGGTGATGGTGAGGATCTGGTCCGTCACCGCGGTCAGGATCTGTTCATAGGCCATGGTCGTCTCGGGATGAGTTTCGCCCACACTCTAATGCAGTTTTTTGCCCTCACGGGAGGCCACCGAGCGGGAGAGTTTCAGGGAAAATTAGCCATTGCGGCCGATACTCCCAGCCAATTGCTCACGAAGGAGCACAAAAAAGCAGCGGCGCGCCACGAAGGCGATGCCCGGGCCAATAGGGTGACGGCGGGGATAACTCTTCCGGAGTTGGCCCATGACCATTGCGAACATCGCTTCCATCGCGTCCTCTTTGATGGCGCAGCAGTTGCAGAGCTCGTCCGGCACGCATCACCGCGGCGGGCATCATAGCGCCTCGACGCAGTCGCAGAACTCGTCGGCGCAGATCAACTCGCTCTCGTCGCTTCTCAACGTGATCCCGAAATCGGTGATGTCGCCGGTGTCGGCCACGATCGCCCGCATGCCGGGTTTCTCGACCAACCCCAACCAGTCGCCAACCAACGTCACCGCCTGAAGGACAGCTCGTGGCAGCTCTTCGTTCCGATTTCGAAAATCAGGCGCCGCGGCCGATGCCGCCGCTCAACGCCGTGTCGATCCGGAACGAGTCCGTCACGATCGGTCCGCTGCTGCCCGAAGACATGGGCCCGATGTTCGTCTGGATGAACGATGTCGATGCGGCGCGCCTCGATCTCGCCTTTCGGCCGACGGACTGGCTCGCCTTCAAGGCCTGGATCGACGAGTTGCCGCGCACCAGCGCGCAGCTCCTCTTTTCCATCCGCAAGACCTTCGAGCCGCAGATCATTGGCTTTGTCGTACTCAAAAACATCCAGATCGTGCATCGCTCGGCCGATATCGGCGTGCGCATCGGCGCCGAGGCCGAGCGCGGCAAGGGTTATGGCACGCGTGCGCTCGAGCTCGCCGTCAACTACGCCTTCAACCATCTCAATCTTCACCGTCTGACCCTGACGGTGTTTGCGCATAACGCGCGCGCCATCGCGTCCTATCGCAAGGTCGGTTTCCGCGAGGAAGGCCATTTCAAGGACGGCGCCTTCATCGACGGCGAATGGGTGGACGTGATCCCGATGGCGCTGGTGAAGCCAAGACGCTAAAGCTCGCGCGCCAATAACGCCACGGTCTTCTCGCCCGCTTTATGGCGGCCGATCTCGTGAAAGCCGTGCTGCGCGTGAAACCGCATCGACGCGGGATTCGGCGGTACGACATTGACTTCGCAGGTCAAGGTCTCGGCCTCCGACTCGCGCGCGAAACCGGCGACGTCGTCATAGAGCCGGCTGGCGATGTGCCGGCCGCGAAAATCCGACCCGACAACGATGCGGTCGATGTAAACAAAATCGGTGGCCCGCTCGTTGAACAGCCGGAAGATCTGGCCGTCATAAGCGGCGCCCTTGCGAAAGGCCATGAGGAAGCCGGCGATGGCCCCGTTCATATCCACAACGCGAAAATAGCAGGCAGCCGCAGCGAGATCGCCGAGGCGCGCCTCGTCCATCGGGCTCAGATGCTGGACCGATTCCGCATTCAACACGAGGACGGCTGGCCAATCGGCCCGCGTCGCGTCACGGATCTGTCCGAATTCCTGTTTCATGACGGCATCGACGCAAATTTCATGCGCCTTCGTCAACCGCTTTGCGATCGTTCGCCGACTCTGCGAGGAAAGACCGCACATCAGCGATCGCCTCGGCCAAACCGCACCGCGTGACGGGCGCTTCCGGCGGGAAAGCGGTGAGCAAACGCGACGGCGTCGCGGACTCGAGGATTACGAAGCAGCCTTTGTCATTCTGGCTTCGGATCAATCGGCCGAACGCCTGCTTGAGACGCAGCCGCGTCAGAAGATCGTCGTAGGTCTTGCCGAAGCGGGCGCGGCGGGCCTTATGCAGGATCGTGGGCTTCGGCCACGGCACCTTGTCGAACACCACGAGCCTGAGCGACCGGCCCGGCACGTCGACGCCGTCGCGCAGCGCATCCGTGCCCAGAAGGCACGCGTTCTCTTCCGCCCGGAACAAGTCGATCAGCGCGCCGGTATCCAGCCGGTCGACATGCTGTGCGTAGAGCGGAATACCTCGGTCCGCCAGCGGCGCATGGATGCGCTCTTCCACGGCGCGAAGCGTGCGCACGGCGGTGAAGAGCCCGATCGCGCCGCCACCCGCCGCCAGAAAAAGCTCGCGCATGGCGGAAGCGAGTGCCTCGATGCTGCGCCGCTCCACGTCCTTGACGATGAAGACGCGCGCCTGCTCCAAATAGCGGAAGGGCGAACCGAAACTGGCGCGCCGCGGCGGCTCGAGAAGATGATGCGCGCCGGTGCGCACTTCCGCCGCCTGCCAGTCCTCGTCACCCATGCCGGCATCGCGCAACGTCGCCGAGGTGATCAGCGCGCCGTGCGCCGGCGCGAGCACTTCGGTCGCCAGCGGAATGGTCGGATCGACCCAGTGGCGGCGCAAGCCGACATCGGCGTCGCGGCCGTCCTCGCGTGCGATCTCGAACCAGTCGACGAATTCCTCGCCTGTCGTTTTGCCGTCGAGCGCATCGAGCATCGCAATCCAGGCCGGGACGATCAGCTTGGCGCGGCGTTCGAGCCCGCGCGCTGCCGCTTCGACGCGCGCCCGCGAATAGGTTTCGAGCTTGTCGGCCTTGTCGTCGAGGCTCTTGCGCAGGTCGTTGGCGAGGCGGATCAGCGGTACCGCCAGCCTGCGCAGATCGCGGGCGAGCTCCCGCGCCGCTTCGAGAAGATCATCGCTCATCGCTTCCGTGCCCGCCTCGCGCGAATAGAAGCTTTCCCCATCGTCGCTGCGCGCCGACACATGCGCATAGGCTGCGGCAAGAAACGCTTCGCCCGCACCGCGCACCACGCCCGCATGGACGCGCGTCATCCAGCCGTCGCTGGCGAGCGTGCCGGCTGCCGCGACGGCTTCTTCGAGAGAGGATTGCGCCGCCTCGTCATCAGCCACGAGGTCCTTCAGACGCTCTTCCAGCCCGCGCGCGCGGCTTCTGGCGCGCCCCTCGGGACCTCTGATCCAGCGCCTGAGCTCCGCCATCTCGGCGCCCGAGACAAACGCGGAAAATCCCGAGTCGGCCGCATCGAACAGATGATGGCCTTCGTCGAAGACATAGCGCACGCGCCGCTCCGGCTGCGTATCGCCGGTTTCGTCTTCGCCGATGAAGTCGCGCGCGGATTGCGCGATGACGAGCGCGTGGTTGGCGACGACGATCTGCGCGTGGCGCGAACGGCGGATGGCGCGCTCGATGAAGCATTGCCGATAGTGCGGACAGGCGGCGTAGACGCATTCGCCGCGCCGATCGGTCAGTTCGCTGAGCGGAAGCGACGCCGCCAGAAACGACGGAAACCCTGCGCCGGAAAGATCGCCGTCCGATGTCGCCTGCACCCAGCGGGCGATCAGTCCCAATGCAACGAGACGCTGGCCCGGCGCCAGAGCCGTCCGTTTCGCGGCTTCCTCAAAATTCAACAGGCAAAGATAGTTCTCGCGGCCCTTACGCACGACCGCCTTTTCCTCGCGCTCGGCCGGATCGGGATAAAGCCGAGCCATTTCCTGCACGATCTGCCGCTGCAGGTTGCGCGTGTAAGTCGAAAGCCACAGGCCGGCGCCGTTCTTCTCGGCCCACAGACTCGCCGGCGCCAGATAACCGAGCGTCTTGCCGATGCCGGTACCGGCTTCGATCAGCGCCACTCTCGGCGCACCCGCGCGCTCACGCGGACTGAAGGCGTAGGCGGCCGCTTCCGCATACGCCGCCTGCTCGTCGCGCGTTTCGCCGGCGATGCCGACGAGCTGCTGCAGGCGGGCCCTTGTTTCCGCCGCTTCGACGGGAATGGAGGAGGGCTTTCCAGGCGGCGCTTCGTCTTCCCATTTGGACAGGCCGTGCCAGACGTCGAGACCGGTGATTGGCGACGGCAGCTTTTCGATGGGATCGATGATGTCGACGATGGTCCTGCCCCATCGCCAGCCGGCGCGCGCGAGCTGGTTGGCTAGCGGACGCGCCTTTGAACGTTTCGGCTCGGGCCAGCCACGCACTTCCTCGACCAGAGCGTCCGCCGCCGCGCGCAAGGCCCGCGCCTGCTCGGCGGCATTGCCCGGCGGGTCAAGTCCCAGTGCGCGTGCGAGCCCCACTGCGCTCGGTACGCATGGCGCACCGGGACGAACAAAGGCGAAAAGCTCCAGCACGTCGAAGAGCGGATCTTTTGCCGCAGTTTTCAACCGTCCGGCGACGAAGGCGGCATGCGCGACCAGCACCTGGCCGGCGCGAAACAGCGAGCGTGCCTCGTCTAGGTTCGCAACACGGCACGCGCCATCCGGCAAGGCCAGGCAAGCGCCGCCCGGCGCAGGAACCAAAGCGGCCAACTCAGAGTAATCGGGCATGCGCTCGTTTCAGCGGAATCCGCGCCAGTATAGACGACTTCCGCGGCACGCAAGATTTGGTGGCTCTACGACGCCAGTTCCGGATAGAGATTGGCGAGCGCGCGGCGGACGCGGTTGTGCTCGTCCATGATCGTCTGCGCGGCAGTCCTCAGATCCGCATCGCTGCCGCCGTCGCGGACTTTCTGCGCGAAATTGCGCGCGGCCGCCATGAGAGCGGCCAGCCCGAGACCGCCCGCGGCGCCGGCGATGTCGTGGGCGATCCGCGTGGCATCGTCCCAGCCCTGCTTCTCGCTCGCGTCCGCAAGCCCCACGCACAGCGATTCCGCCGTCGCGATATAGGCGTGCAGGATCTCGATCATCGTTTCGAGGCCGAGCGATTTCTCGAGCGCTGCAAAAGCCGGCGCGTCGATGGCGGCTATCGTTTGCTGGGACTCGAGCCGCGCGCCGGCGTCGGCGCCGCGGCCCAGAAGCTCGCGCAGAGCGCCATAGAGAACGTTCGCGCGCGCCGGCCAACGCAGGATTTCCGCAATGGCGTCGGGAAGGCGCATGCCGGCCGAAACCACCGCCAGGATCGGCGCCCGCACGCCCGGCGCCGCAGCCATGGAATCGGCTTCGTTCGCGTCGATGATGATCGCATCGAACGTCTCGCGACCGGCGAGGCCGATTGCGTCGGTAAGCCTCTTTGCGACCACCAGATGATTGCCGAACGGCTCGAGCATGTTGACCATCTCGGCGCGGGTCGCTTCCTCCGCACACCACAGAAGGATTGAAAGTCCCCAAGGAGGAGGCGCATCGGCCGCGATGGGGACGGCTTCCAGCCGCTCGGCGGGATTTCGGTCGATCGCCGGCACGGTGAACCAGAACGTCGAACCTTCGCCGGCTTCGCTTTCGAAACCGATCTGCCCGCCCAGCTGCTCGACGATGCGCCGCGCGACCGCAAGGCCAAGGCCCGCGCCGTCTGTGCGGCGCGCATAAGAGTAGTCGCCGGCGGCGAATGGCTCGAAGACCTTGTCGAGTGCTTCGGAGGGGATGCCCAATCCCGTATCGGTTACGGAAAAGCGCAATGCCGTGCCCTCCCCGGCGCGATGCGTCGTCACGCTGAGCTCGACGCAGCCGCGATGCGTGAATTTGAGCGCGTTGTCGGCGAGCTTCAGCAGCACCTGCCGGACGCGGCGCGGATCGGCGGCCACGCGCGGCAGATTGGTGGCGGCCGTGACACTCAGCTTCAGCTGTTTTTCCCAGGCTTTCGGTCGCAACACGCGCGCCACGGTCCGGGCGGCCTGGGCCGCATCGCAGCTTTCGTCCTCGAGATCGCGCGCCTCGCCTTCATCGCGCGACAACGCGATCACGTCGTCGAGCAATGTCTTGAGACCGGCGCCTGCCTCGAGCAGAACCTTGACGTGGCTCCGCTGGGCGCGGTCGAGTTCGCTGCGGTCGAGCAATTGCGCCATGCCGAGGAGCGCATTCAGAGGTGTGCGGATCTCGTGGCTGATATTGGCGACGAATGCGGATTTCGCGCGCGTGCTCGCTTCGGCCATGTCACGAGCAAGCTCCGCCTCGCGCTTTTCCACGAACAGTTCGGCCGCGAGTTCCGCATTGTGGTGGCGCAGGCGCAAACTGTCGTCGATCAGTTCCCCGATACTGTCGCAATAGGAATAAAGGACGCCGCCGAAGAACAGCACCAGCAGCGCGGAAAAGCTGGCATAGATATTTCCCGCGAGCACGAGCATTGCTGCGAGCGGTCCAAGCGAACAGACCGCATGCGCAACATAGGCGGGACGATAGGCGCAGCGCGCGATGAATTCCGTAGCGGTCAGACCGAGGAAGGCGAGCACGAGGAAGGCTTCGGCCGGAAACAGGTTGGGGATGAACCAGAGGACCGCCCCCACGCCCCAGGCCGCGCCCGAGGCCGCCGACGCGATCGCATAGCGCCGCCCCCAGAGTTTCGGAGCGTCGACGGAACGCGCGTCATAGGCGCGGGCGAGACTGCTCGTCGCCACCGTCACCAGGATCTGAAGAAGCAGCGGTAGGACGACGGTCGCAACCGATTCCCGCCCCGAATAAAGCATTCCGGCAATACAGAGCGCGGCGAAGGGAAGATAGAGTTGCAGCCTGCCGAGGCGGTACAGTAGATCGATGCGCCCGGCGAAGATCGCGGCCGCTTCTGCGTTCGGCTTTTCCGCCGACACATTGCGCGGTTCTGGCGCTAGCCCCAACATTGACGGCCCCTCTGGTGGAGCCTAGCTTCAGCCCCTTTCAAAACGTTTAAGGTTTACAATGCCTTCGGCTCCCGTCCCCCGCTCGCAAGAGCTTGCCTATGATGCCCATGCTTGGCCCTTCGAAGAGGCGCGCAAGCTTGTGGAGCGGGTGGAAGCGCGTGCGGCGCACGGCAAGCCGATCGACACGGTGCTGTTCGAGACGGGCTACGGCCCGTCCGGCCTGCCCCACATTGGGACATTCGGCGAAGTTGCGCGCACGAGCTGGGTCCGGCGCGCTTTCGAGTCCATGTCGGACGTCAAGACGCGGCTCATCTCGTTCTCCGACGACATGGATGGTCTGAGGAAAGTCCCCGGCAATGTGCCCAATCAGGAGCTGCTCGCGGCCAATCTCGGCAAGCCGCTCACTTCGGTGCCCGATCCTTTCGGCACGCATGAGAGCTACGGCGCTCACAACAATGCGCGGCTCAGAGCTTTTCTGGATCGCTTCGGCTTCGAGTACGAATTCCTGAGCGCAACCGAATGCTACAAGAGCGGGCGCTTCGACGCGGCGCTTCTCACAATCCTCGAGAATTACGAGAAGGTCCGCGACATCGTCCTGCCGACCCTTGGCTCAGACCGCAGAGCCACCTATTCGCCGTTTCTGCCGATCTCGCCCGAGACGGGCCGGGTGCTGCAGGTTCCGCTCCTCGAGTGGAATAAGACTAAGGGCACCGTCGTCTTCGAGGAAGACGGGCGGAAGATGGAAGTGCCGGTGACCGGCGGCCATACGAAGCTGCAATGGAAAGCCGACTGGGCGATGCGCTGGCTTGCACTCGGCGTCGACTACGAAATGTCCGGCAAGGATCTCATTCCCTCAGTCGAGCTGTCGTCGAAGATCCTGAAGGCGCTGGGCGGCACGCCGCCCGCAGGGTTCAACTACGAATTGTTCCTCGATGAAAACGGCGAGCGCATTTCGAAATCGCGCGGCAACGGCCTCACCATCGACGAATGGCTCACCTATGGCCCGGAGGAGAGTATCGCGCTCTTCATGTTCCAGAAGCCGCGTTCGGCGAAGCGGCTCTATTTCGACGTGATCCCGAAGGCCGTCGACGACTATATCGATCTCCTCAAGCAATACTGGGTCGAACACAACGACGACACCAAGGCGATGGAAAATCCCGTCTGGCACATCCATAACAAGAAGCCCCCGCGCGAAACCTATCCGGTAAGCTTCGCGCTGCTGCTCAATCTCGTTTCGGCGTCGAATGCGCATGATCGCGCCGTTTTGTGGGGCTTCATCCGCTCCTACGCGCCTGACGCTTCTCCGGAGAAGAATCCCGGACTTGATCGCCTCGTCGGATACGCACTGCGCTACTATGAAGATTTCGTAAGGCCTCAGAAACGTTATCGCGCGCCGTCCGATAAGGAGCGCGCGGCGCTCGCAGAGCTGGCGAGCGCTCTCGACGCCATGAAAGGCGAGCGCAACGCGGAGACCGTCCAGAACGCCGTATACGAAATCGGCAAACGCCATGCTTTCGAGCCGCTGCGCGATTGGTTCAAGGCGCTTTACGAGATATTGTTCGGGCAGACGCAAGGCCCGCGCTTCGGATCGTTTGCGGCGCTGTTCGGGTGCGCCGAGACCGCCGCGCTCATCCGGCGCGCGCTGAAGGGCGAACTGCAGGGGAACTGATGCGACGAGTGATGTTGGCGGTCCTGGCGGCAGCGCTGCTGCCTCTTCCGGCTTTCGCTGCCGAGACGCCGTTGTCGCTCTATCTCGCGGGACAATACTCACAGGCCGAAGCGGCCGGCATCGCGGAGAACGATGCCTCCGGTTATGCCATTGCCGCGCGCGCTGTCCTTGCCGACGACATGATGCGCGAGCAGCCATGCCTCGACTGCCTGAAAAGGGCCGAGGATCTCGCCCGCAAGGCCATCGCCGCCGATCCGAAAGTACCGGAGGGCCATATCTACCTCGCTGCCGCGATCGGCTACGAAGCGCGCATCATCGGCAACCTCGCGGCCCAGTCGAAAGGCTATGCCAGCGAAGCCAAGCGCGAGCTCGACGCAGCGCTTGCGTCCGATCCTCAAAATCCGTGGGCACTCGCCGCGATGGGAAGCTGGCACATCGAGATCGTGCGCGGTGGCGGCGCGACACTGGCGCGCTGGCTGTTCGGCGCGCGCTTGGAATCGGGACAGGAATACTATGCCAAGGCGTTCACGGCGGCGCCGGGCAATCTCGTCATCCGCTATCAATATGCGCTGGCGCTCGCGGCCTACGATCTTCCCGATTATCAGAAGGACGTCGAAGCGTCATTGACCCATGCGCTCGCCTGCCAGCCGCAATCGGCTTACGAAACCTTCGCCCGGAACCGTGCCCGCGAACTGCTGGAGACGCTGAAGCGCGGCGACACGACGGTTGCGCTCCGCCTGGTCCGCCGCGATCAGGGTTATCCGTCCTGACGCGGAAGGAGTTGCACGATTGCTTCGCGGCACGGTGCGAACGCCTTCGCGAGTTCGCGCCGTAGGTCGCGCGCATCCGGACCCAGGGGATCGAGCTGAGCGGCGAGTTGTTCCTCGGCCGCCGTCGCCTTCTCGACCAGTATCGCAATATTGTCGAGATCGCTGCGCTCAAGCCTGTTGGCGCGCAGCAGATCGCGCGCGGCGAGGATCAGATAGAAGACTTCCTTGGCGCGGTCGGCGATCAGGATTCGCGCGTGCTGGCTCCAGTCGGCGCGCCTGGCGCAATCGGACAGGATGCGGTCCTTGACCTCTTCCAGCGCGTCGAGCGGAACGGAAGTCAGCATACGCGCGGCGTCTGTGCGCGCTTTGCTTCCGAACAGATTTCCGAACAGCCCCATGCGTTCCGACCCTGCTGGACCGAACCCGACGCCCAATGCTACGCCTCGAACGGTCCTTCCGGAAGCCCGTGCAGCGCAATGAAAATCCCGGCCTCGTTAGCGAATATGGGAGCGGCGGCGCTGCGCCTGTTGCCGCCCGAGACAGCACATCAGGCCACACTGTCGCTTCTGAGCGCCTTCGACCAGCTGTTGCCGAGAGCGGATGCGGACGATCCGCGCCTTGCCATCGACGTTCTGGGTCTTCATTTCCGCAATCCCATCGGCCTCGCCGCCGGTTTCGACAAAGATGCCCGCGTTCCCGATGCGATGGCAAAATTCGGCTTTGGTTTCGTCGAATGCGGGACGGTGACGCCGAGGCCGCAATCCGGCAATCCGCGCCCGCGCCTTTTCCGGCTCCCCGCCGATCGCGCCGTCGTCAATCGGATGGGCTTCAACAACGAAGGCATGGAGGCAATGGCGCGACGCCTCGAAAGGCGCGCGCGCACCGGTATTGTCGGCATCAATATCGGCGCCAACAAGGACAGCACCGATCGGAGCGCGGATTATCGCGAGGCTTTCGCCAGGCTCGCCCCATTCGCATCCTACGTGACCGTCAACGTCTCTTCGCCCAACACGCCCGGCCTGCGCGGTCTCCAGAACAAGAGCGAGCTCGAGCATCTTCTGGCGCTCCTGACCAATGCGCGCGCCACGGGCGGCTTGCGCGTGCCGCTCCTCCTCAAGATCGCGCCCGATATCGATCCCAACGCCGCCGACGACATCGCGCAGGTGACGCTGGCCAGCGGCATCGAAGGCTTGATCGTGAGCAACACGACGATCGCACGGCCTGCATCGCTGAAGAGTCCATATGCGCAGCAATCGGGCGGGCTTTCCGGTGCGCCCCTGTTTTCCCCTTCGACCGCACTGCTGCGTGCGATGCGCCAGCGCGTCGGGGCGCGACTTGTTCTCGTCGGTGCAGGCGGCATCGCATCCGGTGCGGACGTCTATGCAAAACTCCGCGCCGGCGCGTCGCTGGTCCAACTCTACACCGCGCTCGCCTTCGAAGGTCCCGGGCTCGTAGCGCGGCTGAAGCGCGAGCTGCTTGATTGCCTTGCGCGCGACCGTATCGCGCATCTCAGCGACACGGTCGGCCTCGACGTCTAGTTCGCACAACGAGGCATCAGCTTGCGTAATCGCTGGGCAATGATTGTGCTTGGCGACTTGATCTCGCATCGGCACAATAAAGCCGACGAGACGGGGGCTGGTAATGACGGATTGGCATGATATCGGCGTACGGATAGCTGCGCTGCTGGCGAAGGAGCCGCCGCACATCCAGATCGCCTTTGGTCTCGCCACAGCGTTCACTGCGCTGATGATCCTGGAAGGTTTGCGCGCAAGCTTCGGACCGCGCCGTTCGGAAGGGACGCGTAGGCGTCCCCCCGCCAAGCCGGGCGTGCGCAGTGCCGACACCGGCGCCGTCAAGCAGCCGCGCAATCCAAAGCGGGACCGGATTGTCATCAATCCGCACCGCGCCGCGAGGCCCACTATCCGCCGCCCAGGCGCCGGCGATACGCCGGATGCTTCGCGGCCGCCGCAATCGCCATTCGAAGAGTGACGCTTCGTCTCGCCGCCTTCAAAAAACTGCGCTATCGTCCGCGGACCGCGATGGAGCGGGTGTGGGGGATTTCATGAGTGAGGATTTAGGTAAGCTGGTCGCCCGGCTTTCGGTCGGCGTTCTGTTGCTTTTTCACGGCGTCCACAAATTGCTGACCGGCATCGCGCCGATCAAACAGATGCTGGCAGGGCACCACCTGCCCGAGGCGCTCTCCTATGGCGCTTATTTCGGCGAAATCGTAGCGCCGGCGCTGATCGTTCTGGGCCTTTTTGCGCGACTGGGCGGAGGGCTCGTCGTGATCAATATGCTCGTGGCGATCTACCTCGTGGGCATGCATCAGCTTCTCGCCATCGGCCCGATGGGCGGCTACGCGCTGGAACTCGAGATGTTCTATCTCTTCGGCGGA
>Ga0335069_10001721_pt1 | contig 34781 bp, 39 predicted proteins | sample Lox_Sample_11_FD_206714 | JGI IMG/M metagenome (GOLD analysis project Ga0335069, IMG submission 206714) | Soil microbial communities from Loxahatchee National Wildlife Refuge, Florida, United States - Lox_Sample_1.1 | ecosystem: Environmental > Terrestrial > Soil > Wetlands | place: USA... | reverse complement strand
CGCTGCCCTCTGACTTGAAGTGTCTGATCCGATGTGTCCACGATCCCTCTTCGTGGACACAAACCATTGTGTCCACAAAGCCCATCATCCTTATTCACACACTCTCAGTACATACGGTTGGAATCGGTTGGAATCGGCTTTCAATTACCCACAAGTTGTTGAGGGCGAGGTGGGCCCAGTACTTCATGTTGCCTGTTTGATTGATCACTTCAGGGAGAGCGGTCTCGCACTAGGCCTGTGCGTGGTGAACTGCCGGTATGACGAAGCGGCAGGAGTCACAACGCTCCCAGAGGGTTGATCACGCCACCGCCTCCCAAACCAAGACCTGGATCGATCGTGAACTTGTCGGCAGCGAGTTCCGCGACGCTCGACTCAACAAGCGTTTTAGGAAGCTTTTTGAGCAGCTCTCCGACGGCATTGGCGAGAGCATTCCTTTGGTTTGCCAGGACTGGGCCAACACCAAAGCCGCTTACCGTTTTTTGTCCAACCAACGTGTCAGCGAAGCAGAGATACTTGCCGGACACTTTCAAGCGACGCGCGATCGGTTCGCCGCCACCGATACCACGGTGCTGATCCTCCATGACACCACCGAATTTACCTATCACCGAGCCGACGTCCAGGCCGTCGGCATTTTGCACCGCTCGCCCACCGGGCGGAGGGACAGAGACGGAAAACTGCGGCACTACATCGTGTGCGGAATTCAGATGCATTCCAGCTTGGCGGTGACCACCGCCGGCCTTCCTCTCGGCCTGACGGCCCTGAAGTTCTGGACCCGCAACGAATTCAAGGGTTGTAACGAACTCAAGAGGAAAATCAACCCCACGCGTGTACCGATTGAGAAGAAGGAGAGTATCCGCTGGCTCGAAAACCTGACCCAATCCACCGTTCTTTTGAATGACCCGAAACGCTGTATCCACATCGGCGACCGGGAGAGCGATATTTACGAGCTTTTCTGCACCGCAGAAGCGTTTGGAACACATTTCCTAGTGCGCACCTGTGTGGATCGCCTAGCAGGGGACGGGAAACATACGATTGCCACGGAAATGAATGAGGTACGCATCCAAGGGCTACACCGCATCCAGGTGCGTGATGAAAAAGGTGATCGGTCCGAAGCCGTTCTGCAAATCAAATATCGGCGTATCCGGGTTCTGCCTCCTATCGGCAAACACAGAGAGTATCCCGAACTATTGCTCACGGTGCTCCACGCGCAGGAACGTGGCACACCACAGGGGCGGGAAAAAATCGATTGGAAATTGATCACCAACTTGCCCGTGCGCTCGCGTACGGAAGCCATTGAGAAACTGGAGTGGTACAGCATGCGATGGAAAATTGAGACCTTTCACAAAATTCTGAAATCCGGTTGCAGAGCGGAAGAATCAAGACTGAGAACGGCCGAGCGCCTCGCCAGGTTGCTGGCAGTCTTTTGCATTCTCAGCTGGAGAGTTTTCTGGCTCACGATGACGAACCGCTCGTTGCCTGGTGCATCTCCAACTCTGGCCTTCACGGCCTTGGAAATCCATCTGCTTGATCAGTTAGTGAAGAGCAACAGAACGCGACAACCACAAAAGCATTCGCTTTCCACTTACCTCATCAAGCTCGCCCAACTGGGTGGATACCTGTCGCGTGCCGGGGATTCTCCGCCCGGAAATCGTGTGATCTGGCGAGGCCTGTCGCGCTTGACTGATATCGAGCTGGGCTTCACCATCGGAGCGGAACTTGTGGGTAATTGAAAGTGGAATCGGACGCTTACATAGTTTCAGCAAGTCCGGCGAGAGCTTTCGCTTCACTTCGTCATTCATGTAAACGCACATCAGATACAGGCCCACGTAACCCTTCTGCAAAATCGCGGCGGCCATCTGCAAGTCCACGGGTTTCCCACCGTAGGAGCCTGGTATCGCCACAGGCTTCGGCACCACAAGCTGCACGCTGAACTTGCCGCGGACACCACCATTCGAAAGCTTGAACGGCGGGGCATGTTGCGCCAGTATGTTCTTCAACTGCTCGTAGATGGCTTCCAGAGACTCGCCGCCCTTCCCGTGCGGCCCTGTTTTTGTTGATTCCCGTGTCGTCTTCCTGGATCGGCCTGGTTTCTTCATGGCGCCATCCTATTCCAAGCGGGGCCAGATTCTCAATTCTGAAGCCCCACCGAAATGTCAGGGTTGCGGCTGGGGCGGCGCGCCGGTCGTCTCTGGCTTGTCTTCCGAGAGATGATTCACCGCTTTGTTGAATCTCCGGATGTAATCGGTCAGGTAGTCCCTCGGAATCGAACGTAAATACGGATTGACGAGCCACGCGATCAGCGCCGGCACCGTCCGGCTCAAGGAAAGCAATTCCACCTGAATAAAGACCCCGTCGTCCACTTCCACATACCGCGTGTAGAGGTTCAGCCGCCAGAGAAAGCCGTGGTCGTTTCCCACGGGATATTCGTGCTCGTTTTTCTCGCCCGGGTTGTGGACCTCCGCGATCCGCACGGCTTTCGAGGAACAATAAGCCCGATTGGAATTGCCTACCGTGAAGTCGGCTTCGAATTCCGTGTTGTAGGTGACCGTGACGATCGTATGCTTGTAGAACCGGTAGGCGACGCGAAAGTGCTCACCGTCCTGGCTCAACAGGTGCGAACGTTGAATGTCGGGAGTGAAACAATCCGCGTGATGCTCGTAGTCCTGTGCAACCCGGATCGCGTCCGCCAGATGCGCTTTCGGCAAGAACCCTACCGCGATCCAATGGTGTACCATCCCGTCGGGAATCTCGATTTTCTTGCCGCCCGCCCTAGTCACCAACGGCTGAACATAAATCTGGCCCGCGCGCACTCGGGCAATCTCTTCATCTTTTCGATTCTTCGGGAGCGTGTCGAGAAACAGAAACCCGCCGGGATCTTCCACCTCGGCACGCATTCTGGCTTCGGTCAGTTCTTCGTAATGCTCGAACGCCTTCACTGTTGCGGGTTTCAGTTCGGTGGCGCTGGCCACGCCTGCGCTTAACACCGTCAAAAGTGCAACGGAATAGCGAAGAGCGGTTCGGCTGGAGGACATACGCGCTCCGGTGAAGTCCTGGTCCGTTCTTCCGGATTCTGACTTTACCCGCGATCTTTATAACAAATTTTGTCCTCTTAGGAATTTCCCACGGTGACCCGAGTCACCTTTCAAAGTACTTGCGGTCACAGTCGATAAGCCGAGGGTACGGCTTACACCTTGGGGAGCTCCGCGATTAGCGCGTCGGTGAATTCAAGAGTTCCCGAGTGCCCACCGACGTCCTTGGTCAGGTGCTTTCCGTCTTTGTAAACTTTAATTAGTGCCGTCTGGATCCGGTCCGCGGCGGATCGCTCGCCAAGATGGTGCAACATCAAAATGGCGCTCAGTAGGAGGGCCGTTGGGTTCGCCAATCCCTTACCTGCAATGTCCGGCGCTGTCCCATGCACCGCCTCGAACATAGCGCAGTCGTCGCCGATGTTTCCGCTTGGCACCACGCCCAATCCTCCCACCAAGCCGGCGGCCAGGTCGCTCATCACGTCGCCATACAGGTTTGGTAGCAACAGCACGTCAAACTGGTCCGGATTAATCACGATCTGCATGCAGGCATTGTCCACGATCAGCTCTTTGTACTCGATCTCCTTGTACTGTTCCGCGACCGCGCGCACGGAACGCAGAAACAATCCGTCGCTCATCTTCATGATGTTCGCCTTATGGATCGCGTGAACCCGCTTCCGCCCCATCTTCCGTGCATAGTCGAACGCGAACCTGGCAATCCGTGTGGACGCCTTTTCCGTGATAATTTTCAGGCTCTCCACCACGCCGGGCACCACCTCGTGCTCCAGCCCGGAATACAAATCCTCAGTATTTTCGCGGACGATAACCACGTCCACACCTTCAAAATGCGATTTCACGCCCGGCAGGTTGCGTACCGGCCTCAGGTTCGCGTAGAGGTCCAGGCTCTTGCGCAGCGCCACGTTCACGCTCCGCGCTCCGCCGGCAATCGCCGTCGCCATGGGCCCTTTCAGCGCCACGCGATTGCGCCTCACCGATTCGATGGCGGCTGCATTCAGCACTTCCGCCCCAATCGTCGCTTTGTCGGTATTTTCCGCCCGGGCGCCCAAAATCTCCCAATCGATGTTTACACCGGCGGCATCCAGCACGCGTTGGGCAGCAGCTGAGACTTCGGGTCCAATTCCTTCACCCGGTAACAATGTGACGTGATGTTTCATGGTGGCATCTATCTTAGAGGATGCTGCTGAGAATGGGAAACCGCGCTCCGGGAGTTGCGGTTGCCCAATGCGCGCCGAGCGCTGCAGTGATAACAGACAGCAGCGAGCAGATAGCGGGAGCCGTCAAATCGCTGCCTCTCTAAGGTTCCTGCTCGCTGCTATCTGCTTGCTGTTATCCCTTAGTGATGTGCAAACTTGCGTTTGCAGCAGCTATGCTATACTGAATCAGTAAGAGTGCTCGCGGGGAACCCGCGCGCGGAGGCCAAACCATTATGATCAATCTCACGCCTGTAGCCGCCAGCAAGGTCAAGGAAATCATGGCTATGCAGTCGCCTGTACCGACGACTCTGCGCGTCGCCGTCGTTGGTGGCGGCTGTTCCGGTTTCCAGTACCACATGGCGTTTGAAAATCAGACCAACGAGTCCGATGAAGTGCTCGATTTCGACGGCTTGAAGGTCGCTGTGGACCAGATGAGTTCTATGTATCTCGAGGGAGTGGAAATCGATTACATCGAGACCCTCGAGGGCGCCGGCTTCAAGTTCAACAACCCGAACGTGAAGTCCACCTGCGGCTGCGGCAGTTCCTTCAGCGTCTAAGCTCTGGTGGCACAGCCATTCCTGGCTGTGCTCCTTTCGTTGAAATGTCTCAGGCTCCCGGACCTCCGGGAGCCTTTTCTTTTTGCAATGGCCGGTCTTCAGACCGGCGCCTTTTTTCTTGCAAACATACCTCTTTACAGGCCCGCCTCATCCAATCCACGATACTCGCCGCAGGAGGCGCCCATGTCTTCCAAACAAGTCGTCCTCATCACCGGTTCCAGCACCGGCTTCGGTCGCTTGATCGCCGAAACGCTCGCCCGCCACGGCCACATCGTGTTCGCCAGCATGCGCGATCCCCAAGGCAAGAACGCGAAAAACGCTGCGGAACTCCTGGTTCTAGCGGAAAGGGAATCGCTTGGCATCCACACGCTGGAGCTGGACGTTACCAGCGACGCTTCAGTCGAAAACGCAATCCGCTCCGTCATCGCGCAAGCGGGCCGCATTGATGTCGCCATCAACAACGCAGGCTACGCGCTCTCTGGTCTCACCGAGGCCACCACCACCGAGCAGGCCCAGCGCATCATGGACACGAATTTCATGGGCTGCCAACGCGTCAATCGCGCCGTGCTCCCGCATATGCGCCACCAGCGCAGCGGATTGCTGATGCACATCAGCAGTGGCGCCGGCCGGGTCGTTGTGCCGAGCTTTGTGTTCTATTGCGCCTCGAAATTCGCCATGGAAGCGCTCGCTGAAGGGTACAGCTATGAGCTCGCCTCACAGGGCATCGAGTCCGTCATTGTCGAGCCCGGTGCTTACCAGACACCCGTTTTCGGCAATATGGTCATCGCCGCCGATACCCAGCGCACGGAAACTTACGGCATTTCCAATGACATTCCGAAGAAGGTCAGCGCAGCCTTCTCCAGTACCACCGCCAACGCGCAGGAAGTGGCCGATGTCGTCCTCCAGATCATCGAAACACCCGTCGGCCAGAAGAAACTCCGTTATCGCGTCAGCCCGTACGATTTCGGTGTCGATGCTATCAACGACGTCGCCGCCAAAATTCAAGCTGAGTTCCTCGGCGCCTTTAATCTGGTCGCGGAAACGACATTTACCCAGCAAAAAGCAGCCGCCTCTGACTGATACTTGATCCCGCACTTGCAGACGGAAATGAGGGGGGAGTTACTTTCACCGAAACTTCACCAGAAATGTTTGGCGATTTACTGCTACCCTTCATCTAATAGTTCTGCCCGGCTCCTTCGGGCGCTCGTGGAAGGGAAGTCCTCTTCCTTGCGCGTCCTATTAAGGCTCGCGGAAACGACGGAATGAAAGCTCACATCAGGCCCCTGATTGCAGTTGCGTTTCTTCTACTCCTGACGCTGGCTGTCTGCATCTGTGCAGCCAGCTCCGGCTCGCCCGATCCAGAGCCCGACACGTTCTACCACAAGTATGTTGGACTGACTGACAACGAGATCCAGGCCATTCGCAGCGGCCAGCCGGTCGTCAAGGTGCTCGAATCGCGAACTCCGGAAGAGCTCTTTGTCTTCGGCTCCGTCTACATTCGTTCCACGCCCGAAAGCTACTTAAAGCTGGCCTCCGATGTGGACGCCTTGCGGAAGCTCCCTAGCTATCTCGCGGTCCGGAAATTCAGCAACCCTCCGCGGTTATCCGATCTCGACGGGTTCACCTTGGAAGAAGATGACGTAAAGGAACTGAAGGAATGCCGTCCCGGCCGCTGCGAAGTCCAGTTGCCGGAGAACTACATGGAGCAGTTTCAGAAGCAAGTGACCTGGTCGGCCCCCGATGTGGTGGACCAGGTGAATCGTGTGGCCCAACGCATGGCTCTGGATGCTTTGATCGGCTACACCCGCGATGGAAATGCTGCGCTGGGCGTGTATCACGACAAAAATCATCCCGCGGACGTTGCGGAGGTTTTTACTTCGCTGCTGAGCCGGTCTGATGCGCTCCCCCAGTACATGCCGGACCTTCACCAGTACCTTCTCGACTATCCCAAGGTGAATCCTGCCACCATTCAATCGCAGTTTTATTGGGAAAAGGTCAAATTCGGCCTAAAACCCACGCTCCGAATCGTCCAGGCCATCGTCTATCGAGGCACGCGTCCCAACGATCCTGCGTATGCCGTGGCCATCAAGCAACTCTACTCCAGCCATTATTTCAAGGCCGCGCTCGACCTCACGATTTGTGTCCGGGACCCCGCCAACCCCGGCAATGGCTTTTACTTGATTACTCTGAAAGGCTCGCAGCAAGACGGGCTCACTGGCTTCAAGGGCAGCATCGTGCGCAGGGTGGCCGTCGGGAAGATGCGCTCTTCTCTGGAAAGCGCTCTCGACATTATGAAACAGAAGCTGGAGGCACAAGCTCAACCGGCACCCGCCTCAAATTCTAGCCGGTGAATTAGACAATCCGCCCGCCAACGCTATATCCTAATCTTCAGCCCGCATGAAAATCGCCCTCGCTCAATTCAACCCTACCGTCGGGGATTTTGAAGGCAACTCCGCCCGCATTCTGGAGCTTGCAGAGGAGGCCCGGCGACGCGGCGCCGACCTCGCTGTGTTTTCCGAGCTATGCGTTTGCGGCTATCTTCCCCTCGACCTCCTCGAGCGTCCGGCCTTCATCCAGCGCAATCTCGACACCCTGAAAGACATCGCTTATCACATGCCGCTTCCCGCCATCGTTGGCTACGCTGGGCCTTACAATCATTCCAACACTGGTTCCTCCGTTGCCAACAAAGCCGCGCTCATCAAGGACGGCCGCGTGGTCTTCGAACAGAGCAAGATGCTTCTTCCCACCTACGATGTTTTCGACGAGTCGCGCTACTTCCATCCCGGCGAGAAACATTTCGTCTATGGCCTCGGCAAGGAACAGCTCGGTATCACTGTCTGCGAAGACGTCTGGAACGACAAAAACTTCTGGGTCAAGCCCCGCTACGCCCGCGACCCGGTCACCGAACTTATCCAGCAGGGAACTAGCGTCCTTCTGAACATCTCCGCCTCACCCTACACGCTCGATAAGCGCTCCTTGCGCATCGAAATGCTGCGCTCCATCGCTTTAGAGCATCGCCGCCCCATCGTCTATGTCAACCAGGTCGGCGGTGACGACTCGCTCATCTTCGACGGCGCCAGCATGGCGCTCACACCGGATGGCAAAATCGCCGCCCAGGCCAAAGCCTTCGAGGAGGATCTGGTCCTCTTCGACACCGTCACCGGCGAAGGTGACATCCATCCACAAGCCAAAAACGAAACCGCTTACGCCTATCAGGCCCTGGTTACCGGCACACGCGATTACGTCCGCAAATGCAGGTTCAGCAAGACGATTGTCGGCCTTAGCGGCGGCGTGGACTCCGCGGTCGTGGCCGCGATCGCCGTCGATGCACTCGGCAAGGAAAATGTCACGGGCGTCTCCATGCCCGGCCCGTATTCTTCCGAGGGCAGCAAGACCGACGCCCAATGCCTGGCGCGCAATCTTGGCATCCAGCTCATCACCATTCCCATCACGACAGTCTTTGACGCCTATCTGCAGATTCTGAAGCCAACCTTTGGCGATCGCCCGGCCGATGCAACTGAGGAGAATATCCAGGCGCGCATTCGCGGCAACTACCTGATGGCGCTTTCGAACAAATTCGGCTCCATGGTGCTCAGCACTGGCAACAAATCCGAATTCGCCGTCGGTTATTGCACGCTCTACGGCGACATGGCGGGCGGCCTCGCCCTGATTTCCGACGTACCCAAGCTGATGGTCTACGAGCTCGCCGAATACATCAATCGCGAAAGGGAAGTAATTCCCCGCTCGACCATCGAGAAACCCCCCAGCGCCGAACTGCGTCCCAATCAGAAGGACACAGACTCGCTGCCATCTTATGAAGTGCTCGACCGCATCCTGAAGGCATACATTGAGGAAGTGAAGACGCCGGCGGAGATTGCCGAGGAATTTGGGTTCGACCTGCAACTCGTGCGCAACATCGCGCTAATGGTCGACCGCAACGAATACAAGCGCAAGCAGGCCGCGCCGGGACTCAAGATCACCTCCCGTGCCTTCGGCTTCGGGCGCCCATTCCCGATCGCCCAGCGCTTTGTGCCGTAATCTGGTAGCGCCTGCTTCCAGCAGGCAAGCGCGCCGTGGATTTGATTTTTCGTAGGTAGCACAGTCTTTAGCCTGTGTGCATCGTGACCTGCAAGCAAGCTGTGAAATTTAACGCAAAGGACCTTTCGAGAGTGAATCCTCTACGGCATTTCCTCCCAGCAACTCTTCTTGCCGCCGCGTTTGCATCCTACGCGGCCGCACAATCCGCGCCCACCCCGCTCCAGAAAAGCGTCGAAGCCTATCTCCGCAACGCCTTTGCGCTCGGTCCAGACGTCCAGATCACCGTCGGCGCGCCCACCGAAGTAGGTAACTCCGGCCTGATGGAAACGAATATTGACGTCAAGACCGACCAGGGCTCCGACAAGGTCAAGATGTATATAACTAAGGACGGCCACTACCTGCTGCGCGGCGAGCTCTCCGACCTGACGAAGGATCCCCTGGCCGAGAACATCTCCAAAATGGACTTGAAAGGCGCCCCGGTCCGCGGCGATCCGAATGCCCCCATTACGATCGTCGAATATGGCGACTTCGAATGTCCCGTCTGCCGCAATCTCCATGACGCCATGCGCGGCCTCCTGCCCAACTATCCCCAGGTGAAGCTCGTCTTCAGAGACTTCCCGCTCGATTCCATCCATCCCTGGGCGCGCACCGCTGCGCTGGCTGGCCGCTGCGTCTACCAGCAGAAACCGAAGTCCTTTTGGAAGTATTACGACTACATCTACGACCAGCAGGACCTGATCTCCGCATCGAACGTGTACGATAAGGTCGTAGACTTCGCGGGCCAGAACGCCCTGAACGTGGACAGCTTTAAGGCTTGTCTCGCCGGCCCGCAAGCCGCCGCCGAGGTGGATGCCAGCATCGCCAATGGTAACCTCCTGGAAGTCCGTAGTACCCCGACGCTCTTCGTCAACGGGCGCCGCGTCTCTGGAGCAGATCCCCACGCCGTCCAGCAGTACATCGACTTCGAACTCGCCCAACAAAAAGCCGCCAAGAAATAGTTCTCTGTGTTCGCAAATCTTTGGTAGATCCTGCGTCAAGCAGGCAAGCGCGCTCTGTGCTTCGGTGATAAGAGAGCGAGGGAAGGGGTTAGTTCAGAGACCAAATATAAGGGGAGCAGGGCCGCCTGGGAGCGGTGCACATCTCCCAGATTTATTAGTTAACGTAATATCTGTTATACGACACAGTGTCAAGCGTTTTCTTCAGTCTTTCCTGCCTTTTCCTTGCTTTTCTCTTCTCCCCTAAAGGCTTACAGCAGCCTGGCGCGGGGGGTGCGCCAGGCTGGCCGCTTGGCAGGCTTCCTGAGGTGGAATTGGCAGGCGGTGGCACAGCCATTCCTGGCTGTGCTCTTCGTGAAGTTCGTCGAAGGGGAAACTGAATTGAAAATTCAGCGCACAGCCTTTGCCGCAATCGCCCCGTCAGCCGTCCCAATCGCAAACCACTTCGCCGCCCGCACCACCCGCCGAAACACCGACCCGCCCTTGGCCGCCCGCAAGGCATCGTCCCGTTCCCTGCTGAGGGCCTTCCCCTTGGTCCGCTCGTCCTTCAGATCGGCCTGCGCCGCCGCCAGTTGCGCCTGGCAGCTCTTGCAATCCACGGCGAAGTCATATAGGGGCTTCAGGTCCGCGGCAGGGAAATCCGCGTTAACCGGATTCTTGCCGCCGCTGCTGCCCGCGTCCGACGGGCCCGAATTCGCCTTACTCGCAGCCGCTGGGTCCCTTGGATCAGAAGGCGCCGCGGCTTGTCCTGGCGTCCCCCGCAGGCTGCCTGCCCCTTGCCCGTTCAATGTGATCGGCTCCGGCAGCGGCAACACGCTCGGCAATGCCGCAACCGCCTGGTCTGGAGTCTGCACCGCGTCCTTTGTTTTCTTAAGCTGTGCAAGCAATGCACTCAGCGCCGTATTCCGCGAGGTCTCCCGTGCCGTAGCATCCGCCAGCGCCTGCTGCGTCGTCTTCAGCTCCGCCTGCAGCGCCGCCTGCTGCTGCCGCGAATCCTTCCACGCTTCGTAGACACCCACGGCCAGTGCCAGAACTACCACAAGCACGCCAACCTTGAGCCAAATTGCCATTCGTTGCAGTAATCAGAAATCAGTAATCAGCGATCAGGAATCAGAAAGAAAAGAGTCTCTTCTTCCGCTCTCCGTCTCTGTGTTCTTTCTCTGCGCCCTCTGTGTTAAATGCACCTTAGAGCAAGCACCCCAATGCAAAATTCATCGGTACCTCGAAACGCGCGCCAACACTCATCCGCATTCCAAGTCTGCAGCGCGCGTGCCACATCGCCGCCGGCGGCATCGAGCTTCTGCCGCAAAATTCTGCACCCAACCGCCAATCCCACGGCCGGATCGCATAGCGTCGAAAGGAATGGGGAATTTGCACCCTTCTCCCGCGCCGTCTGCCCCATCACCTGCATTAACCCCCAAGACATCCCGCGCGCATACGCTTCCGTCGCGCCTACCTTATTGTTTGTATATAGGGGCGCGACATACTTCGCAAAGAAAGCCGGCTCATAGCGCATCGCCCAGGGATTCCACCCGGACTCCTGCTCCACCACCGCGCACACCAGCGCCGGCTCCAGCCCTTCCATCTCCGCGGCCCGTTGCGCCAGCGCCACGAGTTTTGCATCCACGGGCATAGGAACGCGTTGCCGCTACCGCTGTCTTCCCCCATTCCCAATGTCCACGTAATTCACCAACGGCGGCTCATCGAGCTTGATTCCCTGCCGCTCGGCGATCCGGTTCAATGCGCGGTAAATATTCGGCAGGTGCCGCAGCGCCAGGTCGCACACGAACACACGCTGGATCTCGTCGTTCCTCATCCGCCGGTGCATCCACCGCAGGAACACCACCAACTGTGCCCCCAACGAAAACACCACCACCACGTACGTCCAACCGGAGGTCCCCATGTGTTTTCCTCTGGAGTGCGCTTGCCCTGGGATCAGTGATTACTACTCACTTCTACCCCGTATTAGACTCGGGCTATAGGAACAATCCCGGTATCCCGCCGAGCGTCCCACCCAGGCTCGCTCCCAGCGAGGTGAAAAATCCGACCGGCCGCGAAGCATTTGCCCGCACGTTCAATAGCTCCGACGGAATCCCCAGTGTGCGCCCGAGTAGATTTGTGTCCACGCCATATAATCCTGATAGCCCCTGCAGCGCCGCCATCTGCCGCTGGTACGCCGTGTTGCTGAAATTCAACTGGTTCTGTTGCGCCAGGCTCGCTTCCTGCTGCGCCTTCTGCCGCGCCAGGTCGTCGGTCAATTCGCTGAAGCCTGCCGAATTTCCCGTGCGTGCCACCCGATTCGCCGCCGCCTGCTGCAGCGAATCAAACGCGCTGGCCAGTGCTCCCTGCGACTGTCCGGTGATCGCCGCCTTATCCGCCGCGCTGTAGCCGGGATTATTCACCATCGCCTGGTACTGCGGCGTCACCAGATTCGCCAGCGACTGCTGCTGCTCCAGCAACTGCTGGTTCAGTGCATTCGTCTGCTGCAACTGCTGATCCGTCAAAGCCTGCGTCTGTCCTTGCGCTCCGCGTCCCATGGGTTTTTCCCTCTTCGTAGGGGCGGCTTTACGCCGCCTTCTTTGCTTTAAACCAATCTCCGGCAAAAGGGCATCCACCCGTCATCACGCACCCAGCCGAGCTGCGTCAGCCGCCGCCCAAACTTTGCCGCAATTTCCGGCGGCAGCCACGCGTGTACATCCTCTAACCCGCGACCTAGCGCATCCCGCCGCGTTGCCTCATGCAATCCGAGCCCAGCCTCTTCGTTTCCTGCGCGCGGATTGCTGGTCGCTGATCACTCTCTTCCTGCTACTGCACCACCACGCTAAAGCTTGCAGGTGAACCGGGCGCCACCGTTGCAGTAGCAGTAGATCGGTTTGGGTTCGATTCCGTCCCATCCGCCATCTGTGCCGTTGCGGCAAATGTGTGTACGCCCGCCTTCAACGTCACCGGCCCGCTCGTTCCCGTTATCCCGGTCACGGCCGAATTTGCTCCGCTCGGTGCGGGAATCGAGAACATTTTCAACGGCGTCGCGCCGCCCGTAGTGTCATAGATGTTCAACTGATTCACGCACCCGGTCGTCACCGTGCTGCTGCACGCAGTGTCCACGCTGAAGTCATAATTTAACGTCACCGTAACCGTATGCTGCGGCCCAGCTCCCGCAGCTGCGCCAACCATACCAGCTGCCGCAATCACCCCGATCATCCATTTCCACTTCATCACTGGCCCTTTCTTCTCTTCATTGCTTCTTTACATCGCCTTAAAAACAAAAAGCCTTGGCACGTTGCCGAGGCTACTCACACTTCTCTACGCTGAGAAGTATACCATAAAGTGAAGTAGTGTCAAGTCAAATATACGCCGTGCTTAAAATTTCTTTATCCCTCTTTCGTCCCGCGATCACCGGACCTTTTGCTTGCGCGGCAACACTTGTGCTACACAGATTTCCTGTTTCTTTCGCTCTTGACAACGCACTCTCCCGGGCGCAACGTGGAAGAGTTACGGCCCCGCCCCTAAGAAAGTGGCAACGCATGTCCTTCTATTGCCATCAAATCAGCTACACCACCGACGCTCGTAAACGGCTCCTCAGCGATTCCCATGATCGCTATGGAGCCATCCGCGAACCCATTGAAAAACTTGGCGGACAACTCAAGTCCTCCTTCTTCACCCTGGGCCCCTTCGATGTCCTCGTCATCTCGGAATTCCCTCAGGACGTCTCCCTTTCGGACATCGCTGTGGCCTTCTCCCAGGGCGGAGCGATCGCCAGCCTCCACACCTATCCCTTGCTTCCCCTTCCGGAAGCCGCCGAACCGCACCCCGAAACTTCTGCCCAAAGGCGCGCGGCACGTTCCAGGGCCGCTCACGCTGCCTAGCCCTCACGCTAACTGTCTTCCCTCGAGATCTTTGGTTGTGAAAGGAGATCGCTCATCCCTCAATTCCGCTCCCCGCATGTACTCCGGGGAGCACAGACGCCGGGTCCAGCCAGATGCAACACGGTGCGATGCCCGTGCCAACAAAATTGCACTGGCCGGGTAGCGGTTCTTCATCGCTTGTACCGCTCCCGATACCTTCTCTCCAGAATGGATCCGGTGTCCTGGGGCGCAGCCGCTGCGAATAAGGAGAGTGTCGCGCTGCGCCCCCACCTTCTCTTCCTCTTCTTTTCTTCCCTCTTCCATGTAGCGCTGGCCTTTATGCCAGCCTCTTCTTCTCTCTCCCCTCCTCTCTTCTCCGCGCCCTCTGTGCCTCTGCGTTAGGCTCTCTTCTTCTTTGCTTCTTTGCTTCTTTGCTTCTTTGCTTCGTTACCTCTTTACTCTCCTACTTCTTCTTCTCTGCTAAACTCTTCTCATGCCCCCGTCTTCGGTCGTTCCTCGGCTCGTCAACATTCGCCTTCATCCCATCAAATCCCTCGACCCCGTCTCCGTCCCCGAAGCTCGCATCGCCCCCTCAGGCAGCCTCGCTCTCGATCGCGCTTGGGCCCTCTATTCTGTCGACGGCAAATGGGTCAACGGCAAGCGCACTCCTGCCATCCATCTCATCCGCGCCGCCTATTCTCCTGACGTTCGCAGCGTCACCCTCTCCGTCCCCGGCGACCGCCGCGGCATGCCCACGCGTACGTTCGCCTTCCCCGAAGCCCACGAAGACGCCGCCGAATGGTTCAGCGTCTACTTCGAGCAGCAAATCATCGTCCGCTACTCCGCAAACGGCTTCCCTGACGATACCCTTGCCCACGGCCCTACGATCGTCTCCACCGCTTCCCTGCAAGCTGTTTCGGAATGGTTCCCGCCAACACCGAAAGGCTTCCCCGGCATCTCGCTCGATGAAGCTCGCCTCCGTTTTCGCGCCACGCTTGAGATCGACGCAGACCCGTCCTCCGGCAATGGCGAGAAACTCCCCGCTTTCTGGGAAGACCAGCTGTTCGGCCCGGACGAACGCAGCGTTGTCCGCTTCCGCATCGGCGACGTTCACTTCGAGGGTAGCAATCCCTGCGCCCGCTGCCCTGTCCCCCCGCGTAATCCCCTCACCGGCGAAAACCTCGACGGCTTCCAGAAACGCTTCAACCAGCTACGCGAATCCACTCTACCCCCGTGGTCCCCCCGCGACCGCTTCGATCACTTCTACCGCCTCTCCACCAACACCCGCGTCGCCCCCTCCGAAACCGGCAAATCCCTCCACCTCGGCGATCCTCTAACGATTATGTAGGGGCGGCTTTACGCCGCTTGCTCCGAGCCCAATTCTTAATGTAGCGCTGGCTTTTATGCCAGCCTCTTCCTTTCGATCCTGAATTCGGGCACAACACCCTTTGCTGAGGTGTCAAAAAGACAGCCATGAACCTTCTGTCCGTGAATTGGGACCTTCACGCTATTTGGACAATGCTTCCGCTTCTAACGAAGCTCTGTCTGGTTCTTTGTTCGTTTACGGCCTTGCTAACCGTGATTCTGTCATTCAAGAGCGCTCTTCAGATGAAGAACCCTTGCAAGTTAGCGAGGTGTTCCAATCGGTTGGCAAACCTTGGTGAGTTTCAGGTGTTAGTTCTGTACATTTTTGGAGCCTGTTTGGCTGACCATCTCTTTGCTTCCATCAGGGCCATCGAACGGTCCAAGATGTCACTTCAAGCGGTAGGTGTGGAAGCGTTCGATTCTTTGGCATGGTTCGCGTTCATCGGTTTTCTGACACTTCTCTTCTCTCACTCAGTACGATGGTTCACTTCAAGTCGTCTCAGCGCCAAATTGCGTTGCATGGACTCGTCACAAATCCAGCGCCGTCCTTAACGCCTTCCGGCTCGAGCTTCCTGCTCGCTGCTATCTGCTCGCTGTTCGCCTCTTCCTGATTACCGATTACGAATTACTCTCCCCAAAATACCTCCTCGGCGGAAACATCCCCCTCCGCAATATCTCCGCCCCGCACTTCCTCCGGATCTCCTCCGACCAGTTCAGCCACCCGCGCTCGCTCAATCCCAAAAAATGCCGCGCCCGCTCATACGGCGCCAGCCCCAGGTAATACAGCCGGAACATCACCATCCGCGAAGCGCACTCCGGCCCATCCAGCGCCGCCTGCCCCGCCAGCGCAAAGTCCGCCACCCAATCTTTCATCTTCGGCCGCAGATCTGGTCGCCACGCATACTTCGTTTCCATCTCCAGGTTTAGCGCCGCCACGCCCCGCTTCGACTCCATCACCTCCCGTGCCCCGCGGTACACCTCCCAGCAAACATCAAACGCCAGCTCCGGCTTGACGCTCATCTCCCCCTCCTCCGGATTTCTTGTCCTTTACCTCCTCACCCTCCTTTGCTTCCTTTACCTCCTTAAACCCCGAGCCTGTACTCCCACACCAACTCCTCCGTCACCCACGTCGGCTTCCTCCTCTCCACCTTCCATGCTCCGTACTTTTCCTTCCGCAAATGCCGCAACTGCGCCGAAATGCTCGCCGGAGGAAATTTCGTGTTCTCCGCCAATTCCGCCAGGCTCACCCAGGTCTCGTACTGCGCCGCGATCCGCAGCACCTCCAGGAGCACCTCCCGCTGCGTCCGCCTCCGCCGCTTCATCTGCGAGGCCGGGATCGCCGCCAGGGCCCTCACCGCCTCGTACTCATTCACCGTTTCCTGGCTCATCCCCTGCCCCCTCCTCCTCTTCCTCCTCGAACTCCTCCTCCCACGCGCTCCGGTCCGGGTCCTCGTAGTCCCCCGCGCAGCCGCTGCAGGCCCTCCACGGCTTTCTCTCGTTTTCCACAGATTTCCACAGCCCGTGTACTTCTGAATTACTGGTAATCATAAAATTCTTGGTGCTATTGTACGTGTGCCATACGTTACTATTATCGTACTTGAGATTCCTCGTGACCCGCCAGCGCACCCAGCCGCCTTGGGAATTCCTTCTCACCGCCTCCCGCAACACTTTGCAGTCCTACGAACTCTCTCGCCTTGGCCACGCCGCCAATCTCCGCAAGGAGATCTCTTCCCTCCTCGACCAGTGGCTCGACGAAAACGCCAACGCCCTGGTCGCGCGCTGGCTCATCGAGCAGCGCGAACGCAGCGTGCGCGCGTCCGAACCAGAGCCACAGTCCGCTCCTCCTCTTGCGCCTCCCCGCAACGGACACATTGCGTCCCATAACTTTTTGGCGGATCGTATCGTCCGCCCACCCGCTTCCCGCAGCCGGGGCTGAAATTTCGCCCTCGGTTTGCCGGTGTAGCGTCTTGTTTTTCGTGTTTTTGCCCAACAGGCATCGCGAACCCGTTGAACGGAAAGGTGTGCCTACCACACTTCCCGCTATGTGCTCTTTGACTCGCTCATCAAGCGGCTCACCCGCCGCACCGCACCATCGCGTGTTCATTGCGCATCCCTCCAAGAGGACTTCGCCCACCGCAACCCCGCTCTCAGCAAAGTTCTGTCTTGGAGTATGTATATTTCTTATAGGACTTGAGACGTATTGACCGAGATGCTGTCATCCCGACCGGAGGCCAGCGCCGTCCGGCTGCCGACGTGGAGGGATCGCGCCACAAGGGAAGTCCGTCCGAGGACGGGCTCCGAAAAATGGTTCCCCCTATCTGTTATCTGCTCGCTGCTGTCTCAAAATAAAAACGGCGCGAACCGAAGTCCGCGCCATCCCATCTCCCAATCTCTATTTTCTACTCAAACCTTCTGAATCGCCGGCAACTCTCCTCCCGGCTTCTCCAGCATCTGCTCTTTCCGGTACACCAGCGAATTGATGTCATACGTCGCCAGCTCAAATCCATGCCCATGCGTAATCGCGTCGGTCGGGCACGCCTCCACACAATACCCGCAGAAAATGCACCGCGAATAGTCGATGTTGTACACCTTCGCGTAGCGCTCGCCTGCCGAAATCCGGTTCACATCCGTATTCTCGGCCGCCTCGATGTAAATGCAATTGCTGGGGCAGGCCGCCGCGCACAAAAAACACCCGACGCACTTTTCCAGCCCGCCCTCGTCGCGGTGCAGCACATGAATCCCGCGGTATCTCGGCTGAAAATGCACCGGCTCAGCGGGGTAATTTTCCGTTATGGTCTTCCGGAACATGTTCTTCCAGGTGACCGCGAACCCCTTCACCAGCGCAACCGTTGTTTCTGCCACTTCCCCAATCAGGTTAGCCATAGTTTCCCGTAGCACAGGCTTCAGCTTGCCCTGACGAGCGAAGGGCCTGTGCTCTTCAAGAGCGATGGCAGGCCGTCAATCCCGCCACTTAAGTGCAAACTCAGCGCTCTGCCAGTCTACCAAACACCCTCGTGCCGTCCAAGCTTGCCCTCGCCGATCCTTTTACCTCCACCGCAATAATCCGAATCTCCTTCTCACCCACATTCTCCACCGAATGCGGTCCCAGCGGCTCCGTCCACACCGCGGTTCCCGGTTTTGTCCCCGCTCCGCCGCGCGTATCCAGCAGAACGTTTCCATCGCCATCCCGCCGCACAAAATGGCTCCAACTCTGAATGTAGTAGACACCCGGCCAGCGATGCGTATGCACCGGCACGGTGACTCCCACCGGTATCCGGGTGGACAGCACTCGCACCTCATCCGTCTCCAGTAGCAGCGTGTGGTACTCCCCCGCTGCCTTCAGCGCATCCAACTCCTCCGGCCATTCCTGATGAGCCATCTCTTTGTCTTCTCCGCACTCTTCCGCTTGCTCGCCGCTCTCCTCTTCTGTCATCCCGACCGAAGCGACCCGGCCTTTTCTTGCGTGCCGCTCTTATGCCACGCCGGGTCGCGGAGTGGAGGGATCCGGGCACCATCCCCACAATTGACCGCGGCCCACTCTTCCATTTTCTATTTTCACTTCAACGCATCCACAATCTGCTTCCCGTGAAACCTTCCATTCTCAATAAAAATCTCTCCCGTATGCTTCCCCGCAATCACCACGCCCGCCAGGAAAATCCCCGGCACATTGCTCTCCAGCGTATTCGGATCAATCGCCGGCCGCCGGCTCTCTTTGTCCAGCCGCACGCCCAGCGCTTCGATGAATTCATAATCCGGGTGATAACCGGTCAGCGCGAATACCTGCCGCGCCTTCAATTCCTCCACGCCCGCGTCATTCTCCACCACAATCCCCTCGCGCACAAACTCTTTCACGCGGACGCCAAACATCGCCCGGATCTGTCCCGTCTTGATCCGATTCTCAATGTCCGGCCGCACCCAGTACTTCAGCGAAGCCCCTAGCTCTTTTCGGCGCACCAGCAGCGTCACCCGCGCCCCATTGCGATATAAATCCAGCGCCGACTCCACCGCCGAGTTTTTCCCGCCTATCACCACCACATCCTGATGCCAGAACGGGTGCGGCTCCGTGTAGTAATGATTCACATGCGGCAAATGCTCGCCCGGCACGCCCATCTCGTTCGGCAAATCGTAGTAACCCGTAGCCACCACAATCTTCTTCCCGTGGTATTTCTCCTCGCGCCCGCTCGCCGTCTCCGTTACTACCGTGAACGCGCCATCCCGCCCATCCACGCGCAGCACCTTCTCATACAGCCGCAATTCCAGTTCGTAGTGCTCCGCGCCTTTGCGGTAATACTTCAGCGCCTCCAGCCGCGTAGGCTTCTCTCCGCCGCACACCATCGGCAACCCGCCGATCTCCAGCAGCTCCGGCGTCGTGAAAAACACCATGTTCACCGGGTAGTTGTAAATCGAGTTGCTCAGGCACCCCTTGTCAATCACCAGCGCCCGCATCCCGGCCCGTTTCGCTTCCATCGCGCAAGCCAACCCCGTCGGCCCCGCCCCAACACACACAATGTCGTAAGTAGCCATACCCTCTTTGATTTTCCCACCGCCCGGCCGGTTACAACCTCAATGTAGCGTTGGCTTTTATGCCAGCCCCTTGCCTACTTAAATCTCTTCTCCGCCTGTTCCAATTGTTCTCCCGTAATCCTCAATAGATCCGCCAAATTGACTGGCCTATCTTGCTCGACTCGCTTAGAGATCATCGTGAGCGCATTGATTTGTATCGTTTTGTTTTTATATCGGAGCGTGGGATCAGTCCCATATTCATCGGTAACCATAACCCACCGCAGAGGAAACTCGCTCGCCAGCACATCCCCAAAGGCCACACCAAGACACTGCAACTCATAGGTCTGGCTCTTCCGGAAGACATGGTCGTCAATTATTCGCTGAAGAATAGCGAGATCGCTCTTCGACTTCGCTAGGGAAGGGGCGCCATATTTTTCCTTTGCCGCAGCCTCCACAAGCGCCCTCTGCTCATCCAATCGTGCTGTGTCATCCTTGGAGAGTTCGGCGAACTGCGGCCAGCTTTTCTGTTGACCACGCTGCATCCCACACCCCAAAACGTAGCTGGCCACTGCAAACGCAGCAAGCAGAACCAAGGCAGCTCGGCTCTTCATCGCCACATTCATCCAAAGTCAATCCTTTCATCCTTACCTGCTGGTGTTTCTCATCATCCGGAGTTACCAGCCTAAGCGTCGCTTCGCTCAACCTCCAAAATCCCCACCAACTCTGCCCGAAACACCTCTAACTCCCGCAACCTCTCTTCCGTCGCCTTCAGTTCCTTTCCCTTCCACACAAATACTTCGTTGTTCCCTCGCTTGATCTTCACGCTCAAATTCCCCTCAATCAAAAACGTCACCGGCACCAATAACTGTAGCCCGCCATTCGGCACCGGCCCGAGCATCGCCACGCACTCCCCCTTGCGCATACACAGCGCCCGCTCATAGGGCGGGATCGCCATCGGCTGAAACCCCATCCCCACCAACCGCTCCACCACCTCCATCTGCCTGTGTGTCAGTTCCATCTCCACTCTCTTCTCTCTTCTATGTAGCGCTGGCCTTCATGCCAGCTTGCCCTGAGCAGCGCGAAGGGTCCCTTTCTCTCCGCTACCTCTGCTCCCCTCTGCTAACTCCGTGGTGAAATCTTCTCTTCCACTCTACCCCAAAACAAAACGGCGCGACCATCGCCGCGCCGTCCGCAACTCTAATCTTTACTTCGTTACTTCTTTACATAATTCTTTCACGCAGCGGAGCTGCTCTCCGCCCCCTCCAACTGCTCCAAAATCTCCCGCAGCGTCCGGATCAACTCGTCCCGCGACACATGGCTCTTCTTAAACTGCAACCGGAACCTGAACTTTTCATCTTCCGGCTCGTACTGAAACACAAACGGCTGCGGCCTCGGCGCTACGCCCTTCTCTTCGTTCCGGTCCTGCCGCGCCGCATCCCGCGTCAATCCGCCCTGCAGGATCTTCGCGAACATTTCCAGCATTTTCTTATCGGTAGGCTGCCGCGCAATCTGCAGCAGCAAACTCTTGCTGCTCAGCCCCGCCTCAACGCACTTCTTCCGCAGAGCTTCCGGGATGCTCAGCAAAGCCATCGTTTCCGACACCGAAGTCCGCGACTTCCCCAGCTTCTTCGCCATGTCCTCGTGCCGGTATTCAAACTGTGTCGCCAGCCGCTGTAGCCCATCCGCCTCTTCAAACGGCGTCAGGTCTTTGCGCTGCATGTTCTCGATCAGCGCAATCTCCAGCGTCTCCGCGTCGTCCGCCATCTTCTCGATGGCCGGCACCTCGCGCAATCCCGCCGCACGTGCTGCATGATACCGCCGCTCGCCCGAGATGATGTGGTAGCAGTCCTCGCGCGGAACATACCGCACCAGCAGCGGCTCCAGCACGCCCTTCTCTTTGATCGAATCCGTCAGTTCGCGCAGGTCTCCCAGCGCCTTTCGCGGTTGGTCCGGGTTCGGACGGATCTGCTCCACCGGAATCATCCGGCCCACCGCCGCCCCGCTGTAACTCGTCAGTGATTCTACGTAGTGCGCGTCATGCCGCATCTTCAGCGTGACGGGCAACCCGGCTTTCTTCAACACGTTGCAGTACCTCCGCTGCTAGCTTTTTGTATTCCACCGCTCCCGGGGATTTGGGAGCAAAAGTCAAAATGGTCTCTTTGTACGCCGGGCTCTCTTCCAGCCGCACGTTCTTCCCGATTTTCGTCTTGAACAGCACTTCGCCAAACACCGCCCGAATCTGCCCGTGAGTGTCCTTGGAAATATTGGTCCGCTTGTCGTAAAGCGTGATCACCACGCCCAGCATCTTTAATTGGGGATTGGGCCGCGCGCGAATCCGCTCGTAGGTCTCGAGCAAATCGTCCGTGCCCTCAATCGCGAAATACGCAGCTTGGATCGGCACCAGTAAATGGGTCGAAGCCACCAGCGCATTCACCGTCAAAATTCCCAGCGATGGCGGCGTATCCACCACCACATAATCGTAATCCTTCAGCACCGGCGCCAAGGCGTCTTTCAACCGGTACGGCGCGTCGAATTGCCCCGCCAGCACTGTCTCGAGTTTCGCCAGCGCCAGCCGCCCGCCGCCCACGTGCAGCATCGCGTCCTTCGTCGGCTTGATTACTTCCGCCATCGGCGTCCGCGCATCGCCCAGCACATCGAACATCGACGTCTTCACTTCCCCCATGTCAAAAAAAGCGATCGTCGAGTTCGCTTGCGGATCCAGGTCAATCAGCAGCGTGCGCCGTCCCTTGGCCGCAATCGCCGCGGACAAATTGATCGCCGTCGTCGTTTTCCCGACGCCGCCTTTCTGATTCGCAACCGTGATAATGGCAGTCATCTACGCTCTGCTCCACCGTGTAGTGGCCGGACCTTAGACCGGCACCCCGTGGCACCCTCTGCAAACTCCCGCGCACACCTCTTCGCCAGAGAAGGCACTTCATCGAACCCAAAATTCCCTCTGAGAAACTCGGCAGGCAAGCCCCAGGCCATAGGCCCACTCTACGTTCCACCCCAGCAATTCGCAAGCCCAAAGTAGAAAGTTCACTGTTCCACAGTGGAAATCTCCCCCTCCTTCCTCCGCGCGTAGGACGGCCTTATGCCCTCGCGGCGAACCTCCCGCTTCCTCTGCGTCTCGCCGTCAGTTTTCTTCATCCCCTAAAACAAAAGACGGCGCGAGCCCCCATTCGCGCCACTCATTTTCTGATTTCACTTTTTATGTTCGCTCAGGCCGTCAGAAATCCACCCCCCAAAACTCCCCTTCCGCGCCCTCCAACTCCATTCCCAACTCCCAACCCTTCCGCCCTTCATGTCCCTTCCAGATGATCCGCGCACCAGCCGTATTCCCATTCACACGGTTGATCAGCCGGAGTTTCTGTCCAACCAGAAGCCCCTGCTCCACAATCGCCAGGCATCCCTTCGGGCTGATGTCTACCGTATATCCCGGTGCCTGCAGCGTCCGCCCGTTTTCCTGCCACTCCACGGTCAAATCCACTCGCGAATTCACCCGTGCCCCGGCTCGAATGTGCTTCTTCCGGGTCTCTCCCGCCAATTGGTCTGCAAACGCCACAATCGTCTCCGCTGCGCCGTCGCCCTTATGTTCCTCAGGCGGATCCGCCGCTAAATTTTCCCAGGAACCTATCTCCAAACTACTCAGCGCCCACTCTCCGGTCAATGGAACTCCGCCCCCTCTGTGCCCTCTCTGCTGTTATCTCCCCGCGTCCGCCCCCAGAGCGTTCTCACACACTTTGTTAAACAGCTTGCTGAAAAACTCTCCTTCTTTTCGAATTTCCATTTCTTTTTTCGGGCCAACTTTCTCGCTACGAGCCATCGCCATTTTCTGTTTACCTTCGCTCCCCACCCCCAGTAAACTGTTGGATGCTCTCATGGTCCACTCTACGCTCCGAGCTGCGGCCTACTCTTCATTTGGCGCTCCCCCTGATCCTGGCCGAAATCGGCTGGATCAGCATGGCCATTGTGGACACCATGATGGTTGGCCGCCTTCCGAATAGCGCCCAGGCCATCGCCGCCGTCAGCATCTCGTCCAGCCTCTTCTTGGTCTTCGTCTTTTTCGGCGAAGGTCTGCTCATCGGCCTGGACACCCTTGTCTCCCAATCCTTCGGCGCCGGCCGCCGCGACGACTGCTACCATTCTCTTGTCAACGGCATCTACCTCAGCTTTCTGCTTCTGCCCCTCCTGCTCGTTCCCGTTTGTCTCCTTCCCCGCTTCTTCCACCTCTTCGGCGTCGCTCCAGACATCGCCGTCTTCGCTCGCCCCTACATGTACACCCTTGCCTTCGGCCTCTTGCCCCTGCTTCTCTATTTCACGTTCCGGCGCACCCTACAGGGCATGAACCTCGTCCGCCCCATCGCCTTCGCGCTGATCACCGCCAATCTCATCAATGTCCTCGGCAACTATGTCCTCGTCTTTGGTCATTTCGGTTTTCCCATGCTGGGCGTCGTCGGCTCCGGAATCGCTACTGCCATCTCGCGCACCTACCTCGCCGCCGTTCTGATTGTCTTCCTCTTCTCGCACGACGCCCGCAATCACACTGGCCTTCGCCACGCCTCGCTCGTGCCCGACTTTGCCCGCATCCGCCGCCTGGTCGGCCTCGGCCTTCCCGCCGCCATTCAACTCACCGCCGAAGTCAGCGTCTTCGCCGCCGTCGCATCACTCATCTCCAGGCTTGGTGCGATTCCCCTCGCAAGTCACCAGATCGCCCTGAACACGGTTGCCTTCACGTATATGGTCCCTCTCGGCATCTCTTCTGCCGCGGCGGTCCGCGTTGGACAGGCCATCGGACGGCGCGACCACCCGGGCGCCCGCAACGCCGGCAACACCGCCATCTTCATCGGCGCCTCGTTCATGTCCTGCATGAGCATTGTCCTTCTTGTCTTCCCGCAATACATTGCGCGCATCTACACCGACGATCCCATCCTCATCCATAACGCCGTCGTTCTACTCGCTGCTGGCGCCGCCTTCCAACTCTTCGACGGCATCCAAACTGTCGCCACGGGCGCCCTCCGCGGCACCGGGGACACCCGCACGCCCATGCTCTGCCACTTCTTCTGCTACTGGTTCCTCGGACTCCCCTTTGGCAGTTGGCTCTGCTTCCACCGCCACTTGGGACCTCTCGGCCTCTGGGTCGGCCTCAGCGCCTCCTTAATCCTCATTGGCATCCTGTTGCTCGCCTTCTGGCGCCGCCGCCTCCACCACCTCCCTCCTGCCTCCGAGATCCACCTCGTTCCCGAAGTGCCTCCCTCGCTCTTGTAGGGGCGGCTTTACGCCGCCTTCTTGCTCTTCCCCTCTCTGCGAACCTCCGCGTCCTCTACGTCTCTGCGTTGGCTTTTCTTCCTCTCTCAAAACAAAAACGGCGCGAACCAAGTCCACGCCGTCTAATATTTATTTTCAGCTCTCGATTTTCTAAAACTACATCTTGTACCGCCCCAGGTCCTCGTCGCTCAACCCTTCCAGATAATTCCTCAACTGCTCATTCGAATTCCGCTCCGCCAGCGCGGTTGCCACCTTGGAATTCTTCAACACCGTCTCATCCACAAAAATTGGGCAATCCACCCGCAACGCCAATGCCAGCGCATCACTTGGCCGCGAATCAATGCTCATCAATTCCCCGTCCCGCTCCACCCAGATGAGCGCAAAAAACGTGTCGTCGCGCAGATCATTCACCACGATTTTCTGCACATGCACATCGAGCCCCAGCAACACGTTCTTCAGCAAGTCATGCGTCATCGGCCGCGGCGTGGCCACCTTCTCGATTTCCAGCGCAATGGCGTTCGCTTCGTACGCACCCACCCAGATCGGCAGCACCGACTGTCCCTGCACATCCTTCAACACCACAATCGGCATCTGCGTAACCGGATCCATCATCAGGCCGCGTATCTTCATTTCCACTTCCATCGCGCCCTCCTGTCCTCTGCCGACTGCTCCACTGCACGAACCTGTCATCCCGACCGCATCGATGGCGGTGTCTGCTATCGTGGAGGAGAGGGATCGGGACTCTACCGCCTCTCGTCTCCGGCGACCGTCTCCCCAATCAAACTGTTCGGCGTCGCCGAAACCACCTTCGCCTGCACGTAGTCTCCCAGAATGCTTTCTGCCTGGGAAGAGAAATTCATCACCTTGTTCGAACTAGTATGCCCTGACCATTGGCTAGGCTTCTTCGACTTCCCATCCACCAGCACTTCCAAAACTTCCCCAATGAGCTTTTCGTTCTTCGCCCGTTGAATCTCCCTCTGCCGCTCCAGAAGAATCGCCAGCCACCGCGACTTTTCCTCCTCCGGCAGCGCATCCTCCATCGTTAGCGACGGCGTGTTCGGCCGCGGGGAATACTTGAAGCAAAACGCCCCGTCATATTGCACCTCATCCATCAACGAAAGCGTCTCCTCAAAATCCTTCTCTGTTTCCCCCGGGAACCCGACGATAATGTCCGTCGTAATGCTGATCGGCCGCTTTGCTGTCTTGATCAGCGCAATCTTCTCCAGATATTCTTCCCGCGAATATGTCCGTGCCATCGCCCGCAGCACCGCCGTCGATCCGCTCTGCACCGGCAAGTGCACATGCTCGCAGATCGCTGGATACGCCTCGATCGCCTCCACAATGTCCTTTCCGAAATCCCGCGGATGCGAAGTCGTGAACCGCACCCGCCGGATTCCCGGCACTTCCGCCACTCCCACCAACAAGTCCGAAAACCGCATCTTGCGCGCACTCGGGTCTGCGTAGGAATTCACCGTTTGCCCCAGCAACTGCACTTCGCTATAGCCCATCTCCGCGAGTTGCCGCACCTCGCGCAAAATCGAATCGCTCGCCCGGCTCCGCTCCGGCCCCCGCGTAAACGGCACCACGCAGTAAGAACACGCTTTGTCGCAGCCCTCGATGATCGTCAGGTACGCGCGAAACGGATTGTCCCGCCGCGTAATCTCGGTCTCAAACGTCTCGTCGGTGTCTGTATCCAACCCAGTTACGCGCCGGTTTCCTGCCTCTAGCTCCGCAATCAACTCCGGCAGTTTCCGGTAACTCGCCGACCCGCACACCAAACTCACCCACGGCGCCCGCTCAAAAATCTCCTCGCCTTCCTGCTGCGCCACGCACCCCAGCACCCCAATAATCTTCCCCCCGTCAACATTCACCAATTTTCGCTGATTCAAGGCAACGATGCTTGGAATCGAGGTGTCTTCGTGTCTTCTGCTCCCCTCTGCTATCTCTGCTTCTCCGGGATCTTTCTCGCCACTCGTCACTCGCCACTCGCCACTTCTCTCTATAGGCCTCAGCTCTCCCAACCTCGAAAATACCTTCTGCGCCGCCTTCTCCCGGATCGAGCACGTGTTATACAAAATCACTTTCGCCGCTTCCGGCGTCTCCACCTGCTTATACCCGCGCGCCAGCAGCACCCCGGCCACCTTCTCCGAGTCATGCTCATTCATCTGGCACCCAAACGTCTCCAGATAAAACGTCCCATCTCCATGTAGGGGCGGCTTTACGCCGTCTTCTTCGGAACGGAACGCATCGATGCCTTTGTCGGGCCCGCCTTCCGAAGCGGGCCGTGGGGCACCCATCAGCCGTTCCAACCCAATATCAAAACTCTTCCCCATATCCTTCACTCTACCACACGCGTATTCCGCCGCTCTTCGTCCTTTACATCCTCAACTTCCTTTACTTTCAGTCTTCAAATACGCCACCACAAACAACACCCCAAGCGTCAAATCCGTCGCCGCGAACGCCAACTCCGTCCGGTGCATCCTTCCCTGCGTCACCAGCGCCACCACCGCAATCCCATACGTAAACTTCTCCACCACCGATGGCACCATCATCGGCCGTAGCCTCACCGGGTCCGCCCCAATGATCAAAAACGCAATCTGCCATGCCAGGGCGCATCCCACGAACCCGTAATAAAATCCCGGATGCGTAATCGCCGGCGGGTCTTGCCTTCCAATCAAGCCGAACATAAAGTACAGCGGAGTAATTACCAGCAAGCCCCAAATTCCCGCCACCCAGAACACTACCTTGGCAAATTTCATTTCGCCTCCTCTCCGCCTGTGGTCGCTCCTTTTCTCTCCTCAGAAAGCTTACAGCTTACGGCTAATAACGTCTTCCCCCTGCATCCCCTTACGCCACAATCGCGTCTAATTTTTTTTGACCGTGCCTCACCCCTGTGCTACGTTGCTTTTGTTCGTAAAATTTTGCATTTTTAAGGAGACAGACATTCTTTTTCTCCTCTCCGCCGTCTACATCGGCAACATTTTTGAAATTCTCGCGCAAACCGGCTGGGTCGCCCGCGGCGTTCTCGGCATACTGCTCTTCGCCTCTTTGATTTCGTGGGCCCTCATCTTCCAGAAGTCCAGCCTCTTCGCCCGCATCCGCCGCGAAAGCGACCAATTCCTGAAAATCTTCCGCGCCACGAAAGGCGTCGCCAATCCGCAAGGTCTTGTTTCCGCAGGCTCGCCTTTCGCCAACGTCTACGCCGCCGGTTATCGCGAACTCCAATCGCAAGTCACCGGCACTGGCAATCCCACGCCCGCCAAACTCAAATCCATCCAGGCCGTCACCGTCTGCATGCAGCAGGCCGCCACCGAAGAAGTTCGCCGCGCCGAAAAAGGCATGTCCTGGCTCGCCACCACCGCCGGCGCCGCTCCCTTCATTGGCCTGTTTGGCACCGTCTGGGGCATCATTGACGCCTTCTCCGGTCTCGGCACTACCGGCACCGCCAGCCTCCGCGCCGTCGCGCCCGGCATCGCCGAAGCCCTCGTCACCACCGCCGCCGGCCTTTTCGCCGCCATCCCAGCGCTCATCGCGTACAACTATTTCCTCCAAGACATCCGCGATCTCGGCCAGCGCCTCGACACCTTCGCCCTCGAGTTCGCCGCCCAAATTGAAAAAACCTTCACCTAGTCATGCCAAAGCACGAGCACATCGCGATGCTGTTATCTCCCAATTCTCCGTGCCCTCTGCTCTCCTCAGTGGCCTCTGTGGTTAGCCTTTCTCTTTCTCGCCACTCGTTTACCCTGAGTGCAGTCGAAGCGCCACTCGGCACTCGCCACTTCCTCCGGAGCCTCCCATGCCCCAACTAAGCAAATCCACCCAGACCTCCCTCTCCGACATCAACATGGTTCCGTTCATCGACGTCGTCCTCGTCCTTCTGATCATCTTCATGATCACCGCGCCGATCCTCCAATCCGGCATTGAGGTCGACGTCCCCAAAACCCACACGGTGAAGGAAATCACCGAAGAGCGGCTCGTCGTCACCATGGATAAGAACCAGCTCATCTACCTCGGCAACGAGCCCGTCAACATCCACCAGCTCGTGGACAAAATCAAAAAGCGTCAGAAGCGCGAAAACGATTCGGTCTTCCTGCGCGCCGATGAATCGATTCCCTTCGGCGCTTTCTGCACCGTCATCGACTCACTCCGTCAGGGTGGCATAACCAACATCTCTATCGTCACCCAGCCCATCACCGACCGGAGCCGCTGATGCCTCGCACCCATGCACTTCCGAATGTGACACAGCCATTCCTGGCTGTGCGCCTCGCGCTGGGCCAAAATCACCTGATCTTGAGGGCTTACCCTGAGCCTCGAAGGGAGCCCCACCCTTGGTTTGTAAGGGTGGGCTCTTACGATCCAACGTCCCGGCCTTCCTTCTCTTGTTTCTCTGTGCTTCCTCCGCTCCCTCTGCGTCTCTTCGTTGAGTTCCTTTCTTCTCGTAAGCTCTCGACTTTGGACATTAACCTTTCAACTCCTCTCCCCTCTTCTCTCGCCACTCGCCACTCGCCACTCGCCACTTCTCTAATCCCGGCGACGGCTGCAAGCTTTTCTCCTTTCCCCGTTCTAACCTCATGAGCAACGCCGCCACCTACGACGAACTCTCCCTCCGCCGCTACCTCGGCTATTCGGCGTGGTTGCACATCGGCATCGCTCTCGCTCTCGTCGCCGGCATCTACCTTAATGTTCCCGGCAACGAATGGGGCAGCATCGGCGGTGGCTCGACAGGCCCCACCGCTAAGGTCAGCCTTGTCGCCAGCGCCGGCATTCCCATGCCGCAGCCCACCGTCCCGACAAACTCGCAAGTCGTCGATCCCACCAAAGGTCTCGCCAAGGAAGAACCGAAGAAAGAAGAACCGAAAACCAACTCCACTCCCATTCAGAAATTCGACAAAAACAAACCCCTTCCTCCTTCAAGACAATCGAAAGTCTTCGAAAACAAGCAGCCGCCTCCCGACAACGCCATCCCCTACGGCAAGGGCGGCCAAATGAGCGTTCCCACCGGCTACGCCGACTCCCCAGGTGCCTATTCGAGTGGCCTCGCGATGCAGGGGCAGGGCGGTGGCGACTTCGCCGCGCGCTACGGCTGGTACGTCGAATCCGTGCGCCGAGCCATCAGTCAAAATTGGATCCAGACCACCATCGATCCTTCCGTCCGCGCCGCTCGCCGCGCCAAAACCACCGTCTCCTTCCGCATCTTTCGCAACGGCACCATCAGCAATATTCGCCTTGATACCTCCAGCGGCAACCGATCCATGGACGATTCCGCCACCCGCGCCCTTCTCGGCATCGACAAACTCCCCGCCCTCCCCTCCGATTACTCCGGCGCCTACGTCGACGTCACCTTCGACTTCGACCTTTCCCTCACCAAGTAACGGTAGCGCCTGCTTCCAGCAGGCAAGCACGTCTTCTTTCTTCTTCCTTTCTTCTTCCTTTCTTCTTCCTTTCTTCTTCTCTTCCTTCTTCCATGTAGCGCTGGCTTTTACGCCAGCCTCTTCTTCTCCGCTCTCTCCGCTCTCCTCTGCTAACTCTGTGGTGAAATCTTTATTTCTTTCCGAAACTTTTCCGCTCCCTTCACTTCCATTTGTCCTAAACTATTTCTTCAGCCCAATTCCCCTCGGAGGTTCCGTTGCCGAAAAATCTTCGCAGAATGATCCGCCGCGCTCTTCTCCTTTACGTCCTTTCCCTCCTTCCGTTTTCCTTTACCTCCTTTGCTCAAGATTGGTTCCGCACCGGCACGGGCCTCGGCGTCGAAAAGCCCCGCATCGCCGTCCCGGACTTCGCCGCTCGCGTGGACAACGCCAAATCCCACGCCGGCCTCTTTACGCAAACCGTCCGCGACGACCTCGCCTTCTCCGGCGTCATCGATCTTGTCTCTCCGAGCTTCTACCCCACCACCGTTCCCACACAGCCTCAGGAACTCCAGAAACTCACCTGGACCGATCCTCCGCTCAATTCCAATTTCGTCGCCTTCGGCAATCTCACGGAATCCGCAACCGAAGTCGTCATCGCCGCCTGGTGTTACGACGTGCGCAGCCCCTCCAACGAAGCCGTCGTTGGCAAAATCTATCGGGGCAATCCTACCGATGCGGACGTCCGCAAATTCGCCCACCAGTTCGCCGACGAAATCATCTCCCGCCTCTCCGGCGGCTTCCCCGGTGTTGGCACCACCCAAATTACCTTTATCAGCGCACGCTCTGGCCACAAAGAACTCTGGGTCATGGATTACGATGGCGCCAACCAGCACCAGCTTTCGCACCTTGGCTCCATCTCCCTCACCCCGCGCTGGTCACCCGACTCTTCCCGCATCGCCTTCACCTGTTTCGCTCCCGCCAACAGCATCGTCAGCGCGCAAATCTGCATGTACTCCTTCGACGCCGGAAAACTCGTTACCTTCGCGCGCTTCAAAGGCACCAACTCTTCTCCCACGTGGAATCCAAACGGTTCCGAAGTCATGTTCTCCTCGTCCATGCAAGGTAGTCCCGCGCTTTACGTCTCTGACGCCGGCGGCAATCGTCCCAAGCGCCTCACCTATCCGGGCAGCGGCGGCGACACCTCGCCCGCCTGGAATCCCCGTACCGGCCAGACCGTCGCCTTTGTCAGCGACCGTGGCGGTCTGCCGCAGCTTTACATGATGAATTCGGACGGCACCAACACGCAGAAGATCGATCTGCCGGACATGGGCTATGTGATAGATCCGGCGTGGTCTCCTAACGGCCAGCTACTCGCTTTCTCCTGGCGCCGTCCCTCCGGTAATTACGATATCTACGTCATGGACGTCGCTTCGCACCGTCTCCTCGAACTCACCCGCGACCAAGGCCGCAATGAACGCCCCAGTTGGGCTCCCGACGGTCGCCACATCGTCTTCGAATCCACCAGATCTGGCACGCGCCAGATCTGGACCATGCTTGCCGACGGCTCTCAGCCCCACCAACTCACCCTGCAAGGCCACAACGAATCCCCCAACTGGTCGAGCAAGTAGCGGCGGTAGGGGCGGCTTTACGCCGCCTTCTTGCCTTGTGTAATGGCGATCGACCTTCAGGTCAGCGACAGCGCACCCATTCCTGGCTGTGCCCTTCGTCCGAGCGAGTGCTCAAAATCAAATGAACTCGTAGGCCTGCTCTGAGCTTCGAAGGGGCCCGTCCCTTGATTTGTAAGGGGGGCCCTTACGACCTAAGGCCACAATTTTCTTCTTCCCGGTTTCCTCTGTGCCCTCTGTGTTCTTCCTCTGCGCTCTCTGTGTTAGATTCCCCCAAGAAACAGAACGCCAGCCCAACTGGTCCCACCCCCCTCTTTCCCATTTTCTATTTTCCAATTTCCATTTTCGCCTTTAGAATCCCCCCATGCGCCGCATCATGCTCGCCCTCGGCATCTCCCTCGACGGCTACATCGCCCGCCCCGACGGCTCCGTGGACTTCCTCTTCATGCCCAAGGACTACTCGATGGCTCCCTTCTTCAAGACCATCGACGCAGCCCTCATGGGCAGCAAAACCTATCTTGCCGGCCTGCGCATGAGCGGTGGCAAAATCAACACCTACGGCATCGAGACCTACGTTCTCTCCCGTTCTCTGCCTCCCGGCGAACGCGACGGCCTAATCTTCACCAACGCCGCGCCGCACGAAATCGCTGCCTCCCTCCGCGAACGAAAAGGCAAAAACATCTGGCACATGGGCGGCGGCCAACTCGCCCGCGAATTCCTCAAAGAAGACCTCATCGACGAAATCCACCTCGGCATCATGCCCAAACTCATCGGAGCAGGCATCCCGCTCTTCCCCAGCGGCTTCCCCGAACGCCACTTCAACCTCCTCGAATCGAAAACCTACGGCCAGGGCATGGTCTTCCTTAGGTACGACCGCTCCCGCGCCAAGTCCAAACCCAGCGCCAAATCAAAACTAAAATCCAAGCATTAAGTGCCCGCCTCGCGTTCTTGTCATCCCGACCGGAGCGGCTCGCCGATTCTTCTTCGCGCGGTTTATGCGCGTCGGGCCGCGCGGTGGAGGGACCCTTGCCAAGCAGTTTTGGCCTAGATGGCTCGATGGAACAAACGCAACGCGTTCTTCTCTTCGCCTCCTGCTATCTGCTCGCTGATATCTGATATCCTTTTTTGTTCGCACTACGACTCCAACTCACCGAGGTTTCTCGACTTGTTCAACGCGATCAACCGAGTCCTAAGCGGCATGCGCCCCACCGGCCGCCTCCACATCGGCCACTATTTCGGCGCCCTGCAGAACTGGGTGCGCCTGCAAAACGATCCCTCGCACGATTGCTTCTTCTTCGTCGCCGACTGGCACGCGCTCACCTCCGACTACGCCGACACCTCTGCCATCGCCGAAAACTCCCTGCAAATCACCATTGATTTCCTCGCCTCCGGCCTCGACCCGCAAAAATCCGTCATCTTCCTGCAATCCCTCGTTCCCGAACACGCCGAACTCCACCTCCTCCTCTCCATGGTCACCCCGCTCGGCTGGCTCGAACGCATCCCCACCTACAAAGAGCAGCTCGACAACATCCAGAACAAAGACCTCCACACCTACGGCTTCCTCGGCTATCCCACCCTGCAAACCGCCGATATCGTCATGTACTCCCCCCAATCAGAGTCGGACAGGGCCGCGGGTGTAGGGGCGGCTTTACGCCGCCCTTCTTTGTTCGTCCCTGTCGGCGAAGACCAGGTCTCCCACGTCGAGTTCTCCCGCGAACTCGTCCGCCGTTTCAATCTCTATTATGGTTTCAACGTCAGTGACGCAATCTTCTCTACCCAAAATCGCAAATCCTTTCGCGGCACGCTGACCAAAGTGCTCGACATGCCTGCGGGCGATCCGATTCTTCCTGAGGGTCAGGAGCTCACTCCGGAGCAAAAAACCGTCGCCACAGCCTATGTCCGCCAGCGTGTTCTGGAAATGGGCGTCGCCAACTTCTTCGAGAAAGTCCCATCCTCTGTAAAATCCTTCTTCTCCTACTCCAGCGTTCTCGAAGAACCCGCCGTTCTCCTCACCCCCACCCCCCGCATCCCGGGCCTCGACGGCCGTAAAATGTCCAAATCCTACGGCAACGCCATCACCCTCTCCGAATCCGACGACAACATCCGCAAGAAAACCAAAGTCATGGTCACCGACCCTGCCCGCAAGCGCCGAACCGACCCCGGCAACCCCGATGTCTGCCCCGTCTTCGACTGGCACAAGCTCTTCTCCACCGAAGAACGCGACCCCGGCCGTCAGAAATGGGTCCGCGAAGGCTGCACCACCGCCGGCATCGGCTGCATCGACTGCAAAGCCGCCATGGCCGAAAATCTCATCAAGTGGATCACCCCCGTCCGCGAACGCCGCCTCCACTACGAAAACGACCAAAAGGCCGTCCTCAAGATCCTCGACGAAGGCAGCCAAAAAGCACGCGAGTCCGCGCAACAGACGATGCAGCGAGTCCGCGACGCCATCTTCCACTGGCCCGAAAAACGCAATGCACTTGAAAAATAATCTTCGCTGGACGCTTTTCTTCGTTGCTCTCGGTTTTCTCGGCGCCGCGCTCTTCTATTCACCTTACCTCGGTCTGAACGCTCAATTGGGGATCGAATGCATCACTTGCCCGCACATCACCCGCCTTTGGGGCTCCAATCTTCGGGCATTCCTGCAACTGACGCTTGTGGGCGGGCTACTAAATGCTCCGTTGTCCATCGCAATTGGATGGTTCTTCCTGTTTGCGGTCCGATTCATCAAGGGATTTCGCACCTTGTAGCACAGCCATTCCTGGCTGTGCTCTTCGTTGTGCCGTTACCAAATGAACTTGAGGGTGCCCCACCCTTCGAGGTTTGTGCGAACTCTGCACCATCCCGCGCCTTTTGCGGGATGAACGGTGGGCTCTTACGCTCGAATGCCACGAACTCTCCTCTCTTCGTTCTTCTCTGTGTCCTCTGCTCTCCTCCGCTAACTCTGTGGTGGACTCTTTCTTTTCTTTTCTTTTCTTTTCTTTTCTCGCCACT